>Ga0310697_10000008_pt1 | contig 305865 bp, 265 predicted proteins | sample 172DNAGHGlowgp2_FD_203883 | JGI IMG/M metagenome (GOLD analysis project Ga0310697, IMG submission 203883) | Sheep rumen microbial communities from Palmerston North, Manawatu-Wanganui, New Zealand - 1728 DNA GHGlow gp2 (v2) (version 2) | ecosystem: Host-associated > Mammals > Digestive system...
TATATTGAAAGATTAAAAAGAAAAATATTGATAGATACTAAAAAACATAATGGTAAATTGAATAAAACTAAATTTAATTTAACTAATAAACAAATTGAAATATTATTTATTAATATTTAATTGAATATTTTATTTAAAGAAATTAATAAATTTATTTTATTAATTTCTTTTTTTTTTATTTATATATTTTTTGTTATTTATAAATTTTTTATTAAATTAATTTTTGAAAATTTTTACAATTTTTATTTATTTCATTTTCGTTTTATTTATTATATATTTTTTTATATTTTATTTAAAAAAATATATATAAAAATATATATTTAAATAACTACAAACTTATTTCCCTCTATATTAGTTAGTTACCAACGAAATTTAAAAATAAATTCCAAATTCACTTATACCAGAAGATCATGAAATTGATGCTCGAAAATAAATATATATTATTTATATGAATAAGTGTTAATAATGTTATTCTTTTTTACCTGCCGATAATATTTATTAATGATTTATTCAATATGTATTAAACCTTTAAACAAAATTCATTAAAAACGAGGTACAAGGATTATGAAAACATTTTGTGCATTAACTGTAGAAACAATACAGAACGGTATATCTACTACAGAGAAATTCCGTGGTAAAGATTTACCTTTATTTCGTCTTAATGGCGATTGGTACTGTTTCCACAGGTATAACAAGGTATTCAACTCTGTAATCATTACAGACGGCCTTACAATTGAGCCAGAGAAAATGTATTATGTTATTCTGGAAAATTACAAAGGTACTCTGCATGAAGTAGCAATGTCGGATATACTTGTTAAAAGTCTTTCTTCAAATAGTGTATCGATTGAAGGAAGTAAGGCTGAAACAACTGAAGTAACAGTTCCAGAGTCGGTTATTGATGTTGACTATAAGCCTACACTTGCCGAAGTAGCGGTTACTAAAAACTACAACGGTAAAAAACCTTTAACAACTCCGTTTACTGCTATTAAAAATACCATTGGTGCCGGTATTAAAAACTTAAAAGGAAAAGTTAGAGGTAGAGGGGACTCTTCATGCCATATCAAAAGCGAGATTACTGATCCAGGTTCAATCAATAGTATCGTTTGGAATGATAGATATAATAGAAATGGCTATTATGTTGGCATTGAGAGAACCTTAACTTTTGGTGTTAACCATTATACTATTGTATTAAAGGTTGACAACGGATTAAGCAAGAGAGTTTATAGAACGAATATGACGTTCCGTTCTCTTGAAGAACTTCATAAGAAGTTTCCTTATACATTTAAGGAATACAACTCTTATGATGGCGGTAAGATACTTAATGTGATTATATCAAATGAGTATAAGAACAATAAGTGTCTTGAAGATACAATTGGTAACAGAACGACCGTTACCGAAAACACATTAGCCAAACTTATCGATAAGTTTGACTAATAATTTCAGAAAGATACATTTATATGACCCCAAAGATGCTTTGCAAGTTGACATCTTTGGGGTCAAAATTTTTTTATGAAGGAGTTTTTATTTATGTATTTTCCAGAAATCGATAATTTTGATAGAACTAATTTATCATTTCCACTATCTATAACACCATTCCATTATGATTATGAAAATATACTTAAATTATATTGCCTTAAAAACAAGGAAGAGTTTTTTAAGAAAAATGCTGAATACTATTCAGAAGAAGAAAAATTAATCACTCTTGAAAGTATTAAAAAAAGTTCTATGCCGATTGATATAACAAATTTTAATAATTATTTATATAGAACTTTAAATAAAATGGATCAACTTCATTTTAGAGATGGAGATATATTTGTTGGTGTAAATAAATATATTATTTATAAATTTTATAATATGTTTGGAAAATTAGCACCTAAAGAATTTCAAAATGTAAATAAAAAAACAGTTATAAAAAAACCAGATGATTATCTTGAATATTTTGAATTTATGTTTAAACTTTTAAAAGATATGCATAAAAAATTCAATAAAGTTAAAAAAAGTAATAGCTATTTAGAATTATTATCATTTGTAAAATATCCAGATACAAACTTTAAGGAGTTTTCAAATGATCTTTATATTAAAAGTTATAATACGTTTATAGAATTTGTAAGAGATGGATGTTATAAATATGAATATGAATATAAATTATGTAGACTCAATTATATAACTCCAGAGTACAATGAAACTATTAAACAAGATATAATTAAATATGAACCTGAAAAAGCTGTTGAAAGATTTGTAATATATAATCTTATGAAACCTTATATCATGGCATTAGGAGACTATGAATTTGATAAAGAATTATTAAAATTATATAATTCCTCAAATATTATTGAAAATTGTCAATCAGCCACATCTTCTATAATAAAAGTTAATGATGATGGAACAGTAGATATTGGAAAATACAATGAGAAATTTTATCTTGAAAAGATGTTTCATATTTTAATGCATTTACATTTTGATACAAATTCTAAATACTATAAGAGTAAGAAAACAGAAAAGTATATTAATGAATATTTAGAATTTATAAAAGTTAATGCAGTAGATGTATATTGCTGTTTAAAAACTTATATGACAAAAACATCAAATAATGCTACAGGAACATTTTCTAATCCTGTATTTTTATATCCATTATGGGATATGATAAATAATATTTGTAAAGAAGTATTATTAAATAATAAAGATATTGATGAAACTTTAGAGCTTTATGGCTTAAAAGCTACAAAGTTTAAAAGTATGATAAAAAATGACAAAGATAATAAATATTTAACAAAAATGCTTATAGAAAATAATTTGGATATTAAAGAATCTGCTTTAAAATTAGGTTTTAAAGAAAAAGATCTTCCTAATATCCTTTTATCAATATAAAGAATAAAAATCTCTTAAGGCTAATAACCTTAAGAGATTTTTTTTTATTATTTCTTAGAAATCTTTCCACCTAAAAGATATACATAATCAGTACCACCCATATAACCAATACCAAGTGCATATCTCTTCTGGAATTCATTAATAGCTGCCATAGTCTTCTGACCACATATACCGTCTGCTATGCCACAGTTAAAGCCTAAGTCGTTAAGACGTTCTTGTACCCATCTTACTAATGGTCCACGATCATTACGTTCTATAGTAAAGTCAGCTAAAGCTGTATAAGTCTTTGGACCTGCGATCCCATCTACTGTTAACTTATAACCTTTATTATTTAAAATCTTCTGAAGCTCTGCAATCTTATCTTCTTTAGCAAAAGTCCAGATAAAGTCATCCATGTTCTTAGTTGCATTATTAGCAGCTGATATTACTGTAGTACCTGAAGGCTGCTTGCCATTCGTAAGCTCTAACACTTCTGACTTCTTAATTCCATAATAAGAATAGAAATCAGCTGTTACTGTATTATAATTAATAATTTCATTACCCTTATAAATTCTATTCTTTAAATCAAGATGAATCCAAGCATAATTACTTGTAATATTAGCAATACCTTTAAATCCCATATCTTGAGCTAAACAGCTTAAGAGCTTAGTACTAATAGGCTTACCATTCTTAACAAAGCTACAGTCTGCTGCCTGACCTTCTACGTGAGGTCCTGAACCATAACCTCCGACATTTCTATCATGAGTTGAGCATCTATATCCAGAAGAAATTTCACAATAATCAGCTCCAGTTAAATCAACAATTTCTTGAAGCTTTTTAACAAGATCTGTGTTAATAAGTGTCTGATGACTTCTACCGCATTTACACTTAAACTCACTTACATTAAAATTCTTAGTTAACTGTACATTAGCATTATAAGCAAAACCCTGTACTGGCATAATAATTCCTCCTTAAAAATTAAAATATATTATAATGTTGACAATACTAAAATATATTATTAAATAAAAATATATCCCTTAACACTATATAGTGTTAAGGGATATTATTAACTTTATTTATTCTTCTTGTAATATTTTTTTACTACTTCTTCTGCTTTTTTAAGATGAATACCAAATCCATTATCATTTTTAGCTTCTTCTTTAGTGTCATAAATATATGTAGACCAATCCCACCATAACATTCCACCAAAGCGTTCTTCAGGTAAAAATACTTCTAAACAAGATTCATAGAAATCAGCCTGTTCTTGTTCATTAACAGCTAAATCTGTTTTATCAAATGCCCAAGGTTCTTTACTTGCTCCTTCAGCACTACGACAGCCTATTTCCATAAAGAGGTATTGCTTTCCGAGCTTATCAGAAAGTTTATTCATACGTTCTTTAACTTTTTCCCATTCTTTTTTCATATCTTCTTTAGTATTACCATTTTCACCAACTGGATAGTAAGCAGATGTTCCTATATAATCTAAAGCACTAATCCATTCAGCATCTTCTTCATGATCATGATTAGAATTATATATTAATTTTCCTGAATATATCTTACGGATCTCATCTATAAGATATAACCATTCGTACTTTCTATGTTCCGTACCCATTAATTCACAACCGATACAGAGCATTTCTACACCTAATTCTTCAGCTAATTCTGCATATTTGAGCATAAAATGCTTATAATTATCAAACCATTCTTTCCAATATGAAGTATCATATTCATTTAATACCTTATCAGGGAATTTAATATATGCTCTCCATATTTCATCTTCGGAATTAAGCATAGGCTTTAAACATACTTTAACATTTTTAGCATGAGCTCTACGAACAAATTTCTCTATATCTCTGTCTGAAATTGTTCGTACATAATCACTGTAAATATGTGTCGAATAATAAGTCTTCTGATAATTCGTAACAGCTAAACATACCCAGTTGTTACCTAATTCATATAATATCTCTTGAGAATGTATACCTTTAGGACTAGATATCTCACCAGCATTAGCCATATAGCCATACGTATATCCTAAAATTTTTTTCGACTGAATTTCTTTATTTGGTGTATTAAAAGAATAGCCATCTGAATAACCTATCTCTGGATAGTAATTATTATTAACAAAATAACCACCATCACTACCAAATAAATAATCATTTACATTAACAGCCATATTTAGTTCCTCCTTTTTTTTATAAATATATATTATATTGTTGACATTTAAATAATTAAGGAGGTAAAAACGATGTCAGACAATATAGTTAAAATAGAAGGAAAGGCTGATATTAAAAACTATTGTAGAGAACATGAAATCTCTATAATAGATTTTAATGAACCTGTAGAATTGCAGGAATATTGTTGGTGCAATGGACTATTTGATGGTTGTTATAGTTTTAATCAACCGGTAAAACTCCCTGAAAATGCATCATGTGGTGATTTGAGGTATATGTTCAGAGATTGTTACTCATTTAATAATGATGTAATTTTCCCGGATAGATACAATGGTAATAATACATTATTCTCGCATATGTTTGATAATTGTATTTCTCTGAAAAGAATGATAATTCCTTCATTCTTTAATAAAGAAAAGGTTTTTAACAATTGTTATAGCCTAGAAGAAGTAATTATTAAAGATATAGATATTTTTAATAATTGCAGTCATGAATCATATACAGGAAATAATTTTCTACATGAAAATTTCTATAATTGCATTAACTTAAAAAGAGTCAATGAATTGACTTATGAATCAATGATGGAAAAAGACATTGATCTCTTAAGTACAGGAAGTGCTCATTTATTTAAGTTAGCATTCCCAGAAGATCAATTCATCTTTAAGAATTACTACGGAATTAAAAACACAATTATACCAGCAAGTTCAATGTTACTGGAAATTAAAAATAAAAATACAGGGGAACACTATGATTATGATTATAAAATAAACAGCAGAAATAATCTAGTCGAATATAATCGTATGATTGGACACATGGCCAAATACGGTAAAAATAAAATAGAGTTTAGTCCTGTTATATTTCTTGCATATGGTGAAACAGCTGGATATAAAACTATGCGAAAGTTTGCGTCATTAGGAAGACCTGATGATATGTTCAAAATAACTATATTTCTTGAAAATGATGACTTCATTCTTGAGAAAGCATATGGGCAGACAATAATCGAATTATAAAGGAGAATTTTATGTTAAAGATAAGAAACAGATTCGATTTATATGAATATTGTAATGAAAAGGGTACGCCACTTTCAGGATTCAATGAACCAGTTAAAATTGAACTCGAAAAAGGTGATAGATCTTTAAGTGGTCTATTCGCAGATTGTAATAGTTTTAATCAAGATATTATAATTCCATCTGGAGTTACCAATATATCTGCAATACTTAAAAACTGCTATAGTTTTAATTCTAAAATTATATTCGAAGATGGAGATAATAATGTAATATATAATGCAGCGAATGCTTTTAAAAACTGCTTATCATTAGAGCATATAGATCTAAATCTTCCGTATCTAAAAGAATCTATGGTTGAAGACATGTTTTTAAATTGTTCTTCATTAAAAACATGTAAATTGAAATTAAGATTTAATCCACTGACTAATCTTGGTGGAATATTCTATAATTGCTATAACTTAGAAGAGCTTATTATAAATGATGATAATAAGGGTATTTCATATCCTAATCCACGAGAAGATCATCTGTTTAAGCTTGATAAGAAAACAAAGAATATTTTCAATAAGTTTAATAAATGGAATTTCTTACATCTCAAACTATGTTCAGCCAATGAATATATACATAGGGCCGTGAGTTCAATTATACCACCAACACAATTAGCAAAATCCAAAACTTATGTATATACAGATGATGGCACAAAATATTTATTAAATTTTAATCAAAATAATCTGTATATATTACCAATAGTTATAATTAATGAAAGCACCAAAGAAAGATTATATCCTTCACCGGGTTCAGATATCTTTGGTAAAGTAAATGTAATGATGCTTACAACTAATGATGAAATAGGTAAGACACATAAAGTAAAATTCCTTTATACAGATACTTTGTTGGATCATAAAATAGTTCATGAAATAAATGAACTAATTGTAAATAAACCTTTTGAGTTAAAGATTTGTAGAAGAATAGGTTATAAAGATGATCCAACCTATCTAACAAGTACTTTTGTAAATGTGTATGTTGATAATGATACGTATACTACAATAAAAGCTAATTGTGAGATATTAAAAAATTTATAAAAGACAATAACAATTAATAAAAAAGGAGATGTTCTCAATGTTAGAAATAGAAAAGCATGATGACATTTTAAAGTACTGTTACAAAAACAATATACGTACTAAAGATTTTAACGAGCCGGTTAAAATATTAGATGGAGCAAATTGTAATGGTCTTTTTAGTCGTTTAGACTCATTTAATCAGGATGTAATAATTCCTGAAAATGTTCACATGTGTGATTTGAATAAGATGTTCTTTAACTGTCATTCATTTAATAGTAAAGTGATATTTAAAAGCGATAAAGATATTAAATATTACAATATGAATAAAATGTTTGACAATTGCTGTAGTTTAGAAAAAATAGATTTAGATGTTTCAATGCAAAAAAAGTCTATTTTTAAAGACTGTTACAATTTAAAAGAGGTCACGCTAAGGATACATAATACATCAAAACATCTTAATCTTACGTTTCCTTCAGATTTTACAAATTGTATTAATCTTAAAAAAATCAATTGTGAGTCTAAAATGAATATACTCAGTAAAAGTGAACTTTTCGATAATATGTTATACGGACTACTAAATAAAGAAATAATCTGTAGTTTAAGTTTCTTAAGGACATTCAGCGATTCAGTTGATGAAGATATAGCTATGGGATTTTATAATGAAAAAGATCATTCTTTATTTAGTCCAGACATGGTCTATTCAGATGTTTATGGTATGTCTGATTTCAGATGGTCCAGATTGTATAAATATATAGATAGACCAGCAATTATCAAAACTATTAAAATAACCGAAAAGCAAACAAGATGGGAAAATGAGTATATTCCATGTTTATATATCAAAGTTACCCCCGAAGAGTATGCAGAAGAATTATTAACTTATAATTTAGGAGGAAATTAATATGAAAAAAGTTATTAGTATTTTAATGATAATGATGTTTGCTGTTATGGTAAGTATTTCTTTTACATCTTGTGAAGATGAGGCCTCTACAGTAAGGTACAATCTTGCAAGAGAAGCTGATAATTTTAATTGTCAGCGAAGAATTACAGTAATTAATTGCATTACTGGAGACACTTTACTCACAGTAGAAGGTAGATGTAGTATTACTGCTGATCGTGACGATAATCAGCTGGAAATCCTTGTTGAATACGAACAGGACCAGTACAAGAAGAATATTATCGGATTATCTGATAATGTAGCATATCTTGTAGAAGACTTAGATATCTCAGACACAGATCCATATAACTATAAGGTAAATGTTAACCCTAAGATGTGGTGGCCTTATAAATTAGACGTTATTGATTAAAAATAAATTTATCCCTAAGACTAAAGAAGTCTTAGGGATTTTAATTAAAGGAGGAAATTATATGAAAAAGATGACTTTAGACGTTAAGATAACTCTAGTAGGTTTATTAGTATTAGCTTTTGTCTCAGGTTTATGTTTTAGTATGCTTTTTAATAATACAACTACTGTTAAAGCAATAACAAGAATGAAAGACTTACATTTAGAAGGCAAAACAGTTGCTAAAAATTTACATTATGACTTTCCAGATTTGACAGGTACACCATATATAGACATGACCATTCATACAGATGGTTATATTGCTGTAACATATGGTTTTAATAAAGTAAAATATGATCCAAATGATATGGTTAAAATGCCGAAATTAATTTATGATAATAATTTTTATTACTTAAAAGAAACTTATGACTCTTATTTTAGAGGTAATAATACAAAATTCGTAAAATCTAATACAGAAGATGGTTTATCTAGTTATGGATTTGAATGTAATGAAGTAATGGATAATGTATCTTATGATCATTTTACGTTTATTCCTCTTCAAATAGAAAAAGAAAATATAAGTACTATAATTGAAATTAGACATCCTGATATAGAAACTATAAAGATTGATGTTTCTGAATATTTAGAACCAAGTTCAAGGGATGCTTATCATTATGATGTTAATCATGATTTTAAGGTTGATATCATGGATTTAATAGATTTAAAGCGTTTCTTGCTAGGAGATCCAGAATATAGTAATAATGCAAACAAGTTTCAGTTTGGAGGTCAATAATGTTTAAAGTTTTAGCATTTATAGTAGTTATATGGTTATTAGTATTAATAACTGTAGGCACTATGCTTATCCTTACAGAAGTTATTGGAAAGGATGATAAGGATGACAATGGATCTAAACACGATAGTTAAACTAATTTGTTTAGCTATAAATATCACTTGTGCTATATGTAGCACATACTGGCTTGTGAAAACCAGTAAAGAATTCAAAGAAGTATTCAAAGAAATTACAAGAGTTTATGAAAATGAGGAAACTATTAATAATTTCATAGACTCAGAAGGAAAGTGGACTAAAAATGAAAATGAGTAGCGATATTTTAATATTTATTACGGAATTGTTTATCTGTATAATGCTTGGATTAGCCGTTATACTAACTACCTATTTGATATTTAAGTATATATGGACAGATATTAAAGAAATTAAAGAAAGTAAGGAGAATAAGGAATGAATCTTTTACACATATTTGGCATTATACTAGTTGTTACATTTGGATTACTAATGCTTGCATTAGTGATTTGGGTGTTTCATGCTGTAATAAATGGTATAAAAGATGATAATATTTTTATAGAATGGAAAAAGAAGAATAATAAGAAATAAAATTATATCCCTAAAGGTTAATAACCTTTAGGGATATTTTTTTTTTTAGATTATAAATTAGTTAAGTAATGCTTTAAGTCTAATAAGTTCATCTACTGTAAAATGAACAGATTTAAAGTCAGCACCAGCACCGGAAGAGAATTCAATACCTTCATTATCTGCTTTAATTGAGAAATTCTGATAAATTCTCACTTCAGCGTTTTCAGAAAGTTCAAGAATAGGTGAACCATTATCTTTTACAAGATGTCTGTTCCATCCTTCTGGACCCATATAATAACATTTATCAGCTTGTACTGTAATAGTATAATTACCAGACTCTCCAGTATGACTCATATAAGTAATACCTTCAAGTTTCTGATATCTTGTACTTAATGCATAAGCTTCTAAATCATCTAAAGCTTGTTGATCAAGACTAACTGAAGGATCTGTTGTTGTAGTTGATGTAAATGTAAAGTTTTTATTTGCTATAGGAGCATCTGTGTCTGTAATAACACCAGTCATTTGGAAACCAGATCCATCATATACACCAATATATGGATTATCAGCAACTTTGGCAACTGGAGATGCCCATGTATAATCATCACTATCAAAGATTCGATTACTAAGGCCCGGAACATTTCTATAGCCTCTATTACCAGATCTCATAATAAATCTAGAAGCATTCCACATTTCACTATGTGAATTTTCAGCATATTGTACAAAAGCATTATTATTAAAATGTAATTCAACTTTTTCGCCATCTCTATTTGCTATATCTAAGATTTGAATACTTTCATTACTACTACCACACATCTTAATTCTAGCTGATTGTTTAATTTCAATAACTGGAGTTGTAGTTGCTGGTTTCGGATTATCTTCAAGATATTTAGTAACACCATAACCCTTAGTATAACCAAGATTTTCATCATAATTATAGAAATATATAAGAGGATTATTGATACTATAACTTCTTTGTGTAGTACCATCATTAACTAAATAATAATACCATTGATAACTACCATTATAATGAATTGATGATATCATCTGTGTAGTACCATCTATACTTAATTCATGAAGTTGTCTTGAAACATTTGATTCATGAGCATTTACATAATTATACATAGACATCATTGTTGAATCAAAATGAAGTGATGGTTGATAAGCTGTAAATAAGAATTTTTCTTTAATCCATGTTTGGAATGTAGAATTAGTAAGTATAGATTTTAATTTATCACCAACAGGTGTGGTTGTGTAATATCTAGAATCTGTACTTGGTTGATAATAACTATAACAATACTGTACAAATACCATATAAGTTTCAAAGAAATAATTAGACCAATTAGATAAAGTATCTTTTACATCTTGAATATGATCATGTGTAATATAAGTTATATCAGTATCATACCAACTTTCATGTCCGACTAAAGCTGTATAAGCATTATAAATTTGTCCTTGTTTTGGTAATAATACTTTGTATTCTTCATATTCTGTTTTACCTACAATATTTGTTGTAACATATGTATTACTCATAGTACTTTCATCAATAAATGAATTACCAGTCATAATATCTAATGTAACACTATAATAATTATCTCTAATACCATAATCATATAAATAATGAACTGCATCTTTTTTACTGAAATATCCACTTGGCATATGTCTAAGACCATATGTTAAATAACCAGTTTTTGCATATACATTGGATAAAACTCTATCATCTAGTTTTCTATCATAGCCTGCACCTTGAGTAGAATTACTAATATAGTTTTTATCTTGAGGTCCGAAATGGAAGTATTCACCAGTCATATCAAGTATTGGATATTCGTAATCCATAAATCCACGATGATTATAATCTGAATAACCATTGTTTTTAGTTCTCATATAAATAGTACCAGCACCCTCTAATGAGAGATTCGATACGTCACCAAAACGAACAAGTGGTGCATCTTCCATTAATAATGTAGATCTATTAGTTACTTTAACATTACTGTTACCTTGAATTACAAGTGATGATGGACCTTCCATTTTAAGCCATGCTGCATTGGTTAAAGTTGCAACAGATCTACCAGTCATTTCTAAATAGCTATTATGATGTGAATCTAATGATGGTGCATAACTACCTGGTTCATATCCACTCCATCGTGGTGGATCAAATAAGAAATCATTTGTACCTTTTATACTAACTAATAAACAATATGTATCAGCAATATTAAATACACATTCAGGTGCTGTATCACCGCTTATTATATAATAAGGTTCGGAATTATTTGTTAAATATGATTTTATTCCAATTGTAAGAGTCTTACTTTGAACGTTAGATGAACCCGGATATGAAGTTTCTATTGTAAATGTTGGATCATTTAAGAAACTTGATGTTGGATGTCCTTCATTCTTTTGATAACTTGAACCTTCAAGGCCTTTTGGATTTTCGCTATATACTCTTATAAGTTGTGATTTTTCATGAGCTTTTAATTCTTCAATTGTAGGCATATGGTCAATATCACTCTTTAATATATACAGCCAATAAAATTTCTTAAATTCATCAAAGAATCTGTCATCCATATTAAATCTAGTTTTACCATGCATACGGAAAATAGTCTGCTGAATACCTTCTGACATATCATTACCCGGATATTTAGCTGTTGGATTATGACCACAATCCATTTCAATTGTTGCATAATCATGTAATCTTACACGAGCTTTACCATCAATATTGACTTCAGGTTCATCATGCATAAATACTTTAGCTTTTTCACGTACTCTTACATCAGCATCTTGAGTTAATTCTAATACAGGATTTCCAGCAATCTTTGTTGCATATCTAGACCACCATTCTGGTCCTACATATTTAAATTTAAAATTATTAATTGTAATAGTATAATTACCAGATTCACCAGAAGCTGTAACTGTACCACCTGATACATAATTAGCATAATTCTTTGCTTCAGTATAAAGAACAGCATTAAGATCACTAATAGCTTGAGCATCTAATCCAGTTGTAGGATCTTGAGTAGTAGTTGATGTAAATGTTATTGCAGTAGTCTGTGTCTGTTCAGTATCAGTAATCCATGTACCTGACATATGGATGAATGAAGCATCATACATACCAAAATTAGGTGAATCTTCTGTAACCTGAACAGGTCTTGTCCATTTATGCCAGTAAGTTGTAGTATTTTTACCAGTTGTATACTCATATATATCATTCCAAGGATATTTATTATCAGCTAACGCACCTCTCATGATACTTCTTGATTTATCATGCATTTCAGAATGACTATCACCTGTATGCTGTAAGTAAGTATTACCACTAATTAAAAGATTAATAGATTCTCCAGCTTTACCACCTATTTGAATATAAGATCTAGAACTTGCCTGTCCACCAATATTTACAATAGAATCATTTTTAATCTGAATTGTAGGTGTACAGTATTCTTCAAAGAAAGTTCTAATAATATCTGGATTTGGACTATATTGATCCGTATCTACTTCTGTAAAACACTGATCAAAATAAGACGTTGCACTAGTATAACCAGCACTCTTATAATTTCCAGTAAATGAATTTAATTGTGTATTTGTCATTCTTGAAGGAAGTTGAGTATCTATAATCACACCATCTTCCATTGCTATTGATGAGAATTTAGCACTATCTGTTGTTGAAACTGCAACAAATTTAGGATAATAAGTATCCATAGCACCATACATACTAACTTTTATTGGAAGTATATAGATATAATTATTTATTTCAGTACTTGTAATTCCATAAGAACTATAGTTAGTCATAACATCTGTTGGAGTATCCCAATCAGTTCTAAATACAACTAACATATCAAGTACATCTTCCCATCCAGTAATATTCATAATACTGTTAATATAGTTATTTCTAAACCAACCATATACTGAGAAACCATCAACATAATACGAAGATTTATTATATACTAATTCATAAGCTTCTTTTATTTTACCAACCTTTGGAACAAGAGCTATGTCTCCATCTCTACCTGTATTAAGTGAACGTTTTGCTTTAATTTTTTCAATAATAGATTCTGTATTTTCAGGTAAAGAAACAATATGTCCTCTTAACCAAATACTATTATTAATATATGGCTTGCTAGTAGGATCAAAAAGATATCTATCAAAATAATAACCTAAAGATGCTACTTTATCTTCAATTTCTTCTTTAGTAAAAGTTTCAGAGCTACTTCTAAAATAACTACATAAAGCCGCACCAGATTCTGCATATTGTAATCTGGTTGATGCTACAGCTCTAGATTTATAAGATAAATCACAATCTTCAGTTGCACCTTGACTACTATGTACTAATGATATATAATTAGAATTTATTAAATCACTATAAGTTCCACCTATTGCAACAGGTCCAACATTAAAAGCATTTCCATCCCATTCAATACATACTGGAATTTGTGCAGTATCACTAGTTGGTCTACCAGACATTAAACTAATAGTATTTAAATCATCAATATCAATAACTGATTTATTTGTTGTGCAAATAACTGAATTATCAGTCATATGAAGACCTGCATAATCATACATTTCAATATGTGAGTCATCCTGCATTGCAATATATGAAGTGCCTTTCATATTAAGAACCGCACCATGCATCATATCAATTACAGCTTTATGTTTCATCATTAAAAGACATTCATATTTAGCATTAGTTGTTCTAAATAAATTTCCTGGTAATGATACTTGATTGCTATAAATATCTTCAAAATGATAACTTGATCCAGATGATTGGTGTCTAGTATAATTAGTACCACCAGATATTGATTTAGTATATATTTCACCACATGTATAATTAAAAGAACAATAATAACAAGGAATTGCTGTTCCTTCAGGATAAACATTGCCGCTAAACACAAATACACTAGGTTGATTATAAGCATGATTAAATTTATAAACAAAATTAGATTCTTCTTTAAGTTCATTTAAATATGTAGCACCATTTTTATCCATTGCAAATCCATTAGTTGATGTACCATAAGTATCATCTACGTTCGCATGAGTACTATAATTATAATATACAAAACCATTTACTGCATTCATTATCTCATCAATGGTTGGAGGAGTATCTGGATCATCTAAATCTTCTTTTTTAATATAACATTGAATAGCACCTGAATATTGATTTACTGTTTTGGTAGTACTATTAGTATACATACCTTCCATCATGATAGAAGCATTACCTCTAACACTAAAATAAGGGTTACATCTACCATATTGATCATCAATTTCAACCATACCGCCGTGCATTCTTACTACATTATCACCAGTTAAATCTACTTCAGTATCTCCACCTGCAATAACTTTTGCACCATTTTTAAGAATAAGATGTGAATAATTACTTTTATATCTTCTATTATTATATGAATAAGAAGTTTTATCTTCATTAGTTAATTCTTCAGCAGTCTTACCTTTAACAGTTTGATTTGTAATCATTATTTGTTTTGTAGATAATTCAGATTCATTATCAAGGTCTATAGCAAGTCTTGTTTCATTATAGCCTTTTGATATTTGTTGACTTTCTGGAGCATATTCAGAAGGAACTGCTGGTTCTTCTATAAAATCAATTACATCAACATAAGCATTTGTACCTTGAGCCCAATCATTTCCATCACCAACTATAACTTGATTTACATCAGCGTCTATAGTCTGTTCAGCACCTGATACATTAATAACACCGGCATCAGTTGTATCACCATTAGTATATGTAATATAAAGATGATTATCAACAGTAACTTCTACATTAGCAATACCATTACCATCTTCACCATCAGAACCATCCTGACCGGCTGGACCAGTAATATCTGCAATACTAATTAAATTTCTCCAGTCATTAGCGCCTTCAGTGGTATATTTCCATTGAATATGGGTATCGCCCTTACGAAGTTCAATTTCTCTACCATCAGTACCGTCTTGACCATCTTCACCATCTTGTCCATCTGCACCTGTAATATCAGCTAAGCTTACAAGATTACGCCAATCATTTTCTCCTTCAGTAGTATATTTCCATTGAATATGGGTTTCACCCTTACGAAGTTCAATTTCTCTACCGTCTTGACCATCTTGTCCGTCTTGTCCATCAGCACCAGCTGGACCTTGAGGACCTGTTGCACCTCTGAGCTCACTAAGATCATATATATCAACCCAGCTTTGAGGATCTTCTGGATCATCATTTTCATATCTATAATATAAGTGATCATTTTCAGCCTTAAGGACTATAGCTTCTCCATCCTGTCCATCTTGACCGTCAGCACCAGCTGGACCTTGAGGACCAATATCACCTGTTTCACCAGTATCACCTTTTTGACCTTTAAGTAATTCAGTACTCATAAGATCAAGCCATTCAGCTGGAGGATCTTGTTCTACTGGACGATATTGAATATATGGATAAGGAACTCTATCGTCTACCTGAAATTCAATCCAAGGACCATCTTCACCTTGAGGACCAATTGGACCTATAGGACCAATATCACCTACTACTTTACCAACGTTATCATCTACACCGTCAGAATATATTACATGTAAGTAGCCTTCATTATCAATGTTAGTAGATCTTATAGTTCTACCTTCACCACCGCCACCATTTACATATTCAATATATTCACCAACGAAGTAACCCGGTACAATATCATAAGGACCTGGATTATAATCAGCTTGCTTACGAACTATTTTACCTGTTCTACCAATTCTGTAACCATCTTCAGTAGATAATACTTTATAATATTTGTCTTCGAATTCAGAATAGAATATCATACCTATATATGGGAAATGAATTTTATCATCTAATTCATTAAGAGATGATGTTACTAAACGACCATCGACTGGAATGTTCTTCCACATCTTAATAGATTTATTTAATGATACGTCTCTATCATGATTATCATGAAACATAAGTTTTAACATTCCTTTCTATAATAAAATAATATAATAGAGCTTAATATAAAATTAAGCTCTATTATTTTTATGTTTTTAATTATAATGAATTCTTAAGAGCCTTTAATTCTGCAATTGTAAATTTAACTGAATCAGTACCATCTGAGAATTCAATACCATCATTATCAGCTTTAATTGAGAAACTATCATGAAGTCTTAATTCAGCATCCTGTGTTAATTCTAACACTGGAGAACCTGGAATCTTTGTAGCATATCTTGACCATCCTTCAGGACCAGTGTACTTAACCTTAAATCCTGTAATCTTAAGAGTATAACCACCACTTACTGGATGTGAAATAACTGTTACAGTACCGCCACTTGAATATACACAGCCTTCTCCATCTGCAGCTAACTGTGCATTTAAATCATCAATTGCTTGCTGATCTAATCCTTCAGTAGGATCTGCTTCTGTAGATGTTATAAATTGAATATAATCATGATGAATATATTGCCACTGATTATCTATCCATTTATATTCAGTTGCTTTAGTCCAGAAATCTACTTCATCTTCATCTGTAATCCATGTACCTGACATATGGAATGTAGCTTTATCATACATATTGATAAGTGGTCCATTATCATGAATCTGAATTGGAGATGAGAAATATTTTTGATTGATGTCTGGACCAGTATAATCAGTCCAAGGCATCTTATAAGATTTATAAGCTGCTTCAAAAGTAGGACTTCTCATAATGAGCATTGATCCATCGTGCATTTCTTCATGTGAATTTCCTGAATGATGAATAAATGAGTTATTCATAATATATACATTAGAAGTTTCGCCTTCCTTACCAGTCATTTGAAGGAATGTTCTATAATTTTTAGCACCAAGATTTAACATTACATCTCCACATAAATGTACTGTAGGGAATACTTTTTCACTTAATAAGCCTTCTATTAAATAATTTGGTCTATAAGTATCGGTATCTTCTTCTTCAAAGAAAAGTTCTAATGGATCAGCATTATTAATAGTAGGAAGTTCAGCTTCTGTTAATCTAGAGAAACATTTTTTTGTTGTATCACTAGAAATAGCATCTTCTGTGTCAAGACCACTAAATGATGAAGGATACTTAGTAGAAAGTGTATCAAGTAAATTCCAGTATTTAACTTGATACTGTCCATCAATTGCATCAGGAGCTGCTGGAGTTAAATAAATTAAATTGCCCCATGATACACTATTTGAATATTTCTTATAAGCATCAGAACGTTTATCCCAACTAAATTTAGCAATAACTACTTTATCAAAAATGTCTTCCCAACCTGTCTGACTTGTTATTCTATTATAATATCTTGGATTAACCCATCCAAATTGACTGTCAAAATAATAAGAATCAAAGTCATGTGCTTCTTTAATCTTACCTTTTTTAGGAATAAGCGTAACAGCTGGATCGAGACATTCCCAAGGACTCATATCAGATTTACCATCAAGAGGATAACCATCAGCTTCTAATTTAGCAATAATAGCTTCAGTACAGGATGGATCACATACTGCATTGCCTCTTATCATATATTTCTTAAGAATATTGAATTTCTCTGAAGTACAAATATATTCAAATCCCATATCCTTAAAGCCAAGCTTTATTTCATCTAATGTAAAAGTCTTATCAGTTGTAAATCTTTTTACTAATGGCATACCAGTTGAAGGATGTGCCAGTCTTTTAAGATTTGCATTTCTTGTTGTACTACCACTTTGGTCTGTACAGCTTTTCTGCCAGTTAGAATCACTATCACCTAATCCATCTATATAAGCATGATTAATTCTAGGCCAATCATTTGTTGAAGAAGCAAATGTTGCTGTTTTAGTTGGTCCGATATTAAAGTTAGAACCATCACTTTCAATTGTTGTTGGAATACAAGTATCGTCATCAGTATAATCATATTGACGTCCACCAGTAGTAGCCATGTTAATTGAATTAAAATGATCCATATAAATTGATGTATAATCTCTAAGCCCTAAGTAACCATAGTTTTCTACATGAATAAATCCATCTTCTACGACTTCTGTTCTAGAATTACCAGAACAGTTGATATAAGGAGAACCTGCCATTTTAAGAACAGAACCTTCCCTAAGTTCAAGAAGGGCATTATCTTTAAGGAATAAAAAGCTGTCTACGTGATCATTATAATCAGTAGTAGGGTTAGCTCTATCATTCGTAGTCCATGTAAAAGGATATTGTCTTGTATAGGTCTTTCTAGCATAAAATTTTGCACCAGATTTAGCAGATATATTTACTCTATAATAATAAGTACCCCAACCGGTTCTAGTTACGTCTCCAATAGTAATATCATAATTTTCAGAATCAGTTACAATATTATAATATTCAAGTGTATCTTCATTAGTGCTTAACTGATTACCACTTGAAGTAGATTTAAAATAACTTGTATAATGATATTCAGTTCTCCAACCAGTTAAATTACCGCATTCTAAGAGTTCTTCTAATGTAGGTGTATTACTAAAATGTGATACTTCAGCTTGTATATAACCTGAATATTCTGTTTCTCCATGATATTTAGTCTGATCATAAGATGTACATCCTTCTAAATTTATAAATGTATAACCTCTTAAAACTACTTGTGGATTATAATTGCCATACCAGTCATCCATTTCAATGAGACCACCATGAAGTCTAAGTGTTGTATCATTATCAATATCTATTTCTGATTCTCCACCAAGAATACATTTAGCAGTATCTTTCATTATAAATTTATAATAATCACTATCATATTGTCTTATTTTATTACTATTATAAGTTTGAGCTTCACTATCTAAAGTTTCTAATGATTTACCATCAACGATCTGATTAGTAATCATAAACTGTTTATTTTTATTATTATCATTTTCTTTAATTGATAATCTATATTCTTCACGTTCAGGAACTGAAGGAGATGATGGAGTATTCTGTAATACATCAAAATATGTAGAACTTCCTTCAGCCCAATCATTACCATCACCAAAGATTAATTCATGCAAATCAGCATCAATTGTTTGGCTACCAGCAGGAAGAGTACCAGCATCTATTTCTGAATCATCATCTAATATGAGTATAAGATGATTATTAAGAACATTTACACGAGCACCTTTAATACCCATACCTCTAGCACCATCTTGACCATCAGCACCGGCTGGACCCTGTTCACCTTGAGGACCTTTTAAATCATCGTAGCTTACAAGGAATCTATATGATGAATTTGGTTCATCTTCATATTTCCATTCAAGACGTTCTAATTGATTATTACCTCTAACAACTATTTCTCTACCATCTTCACCATCTTCACCGGCACGACCAGTAGGACCTTGAGAGCCTGTTTCACCTTTAAGTTCATTAAGGTCAAATAAGAAAGTCCATTTATCTGGACTGGCATTTGTGGCTTTTGTCTGCAATTCATTCTCATCAGTAACTCTAAGTTGAACTCCTGGACCTTGAGGGCCTTGCGAACCAGTATCACCTTTCTTACCTTTAAGAAGTCCTGTATCATAAAGATCAATCCATGATGAAGGAGGATCTGTTACAGGTCTATACTGAATAAATGGATCAGGTTGTCTGTTATCTACCATTAATTCAATAGAAGGACCACTAGGACCTATTGGACCTTCATTACCAACAACTTTACCAACCTTTTCATCTACACCATCTGTATATATAATGTGTAAATAACCTTGTGTATCTATATTAGTTGATGTAATAGATCTTGATTCTTTAGCACCATTCTCATATTCTTCATATGTGCCTACAAAATAGCCCGGTATAATATCAATAGGATTAACAGCATAATCAGCATTGATACGAATAATTCTACCAATTCTATTATTTCTGTAACCATCTTCAACTGATAATACTTTATAGTACTTATCTTCGAATTCAGAATAGAATATCATACCAACATAAGGAAAATGAATCTTATCATCTAATTCATTTAATGAAGGTGTAACTAATCTACCATCAATAGGTAAATTTGCCCACATTCTGATAGGCTTATTAATAGAAACATCTCTATTGTCGTTACCATACATATTAATCATTCCTTTCTAATTATTATTTATATAATAGTATAAGATACTGTTTGGGATAAGTATATAAGATAAAATAAAAAACCCTTAAGGAATCATCCTTAAGGGTTTTTAGTGGAGAAAAAGTAACGATTTTTATTTTGGAAATAAAACTTTAAGTAAAATTACTTATTGATTTCTTCTGAGAACTTAGGGAATACCTTAAGAGAAACTCTCTTCTTAGCTGGGATAGTGATCTTAGCACCAGTCTTAGGATTTACACCTGGACGTTCCTTCTGTTCGTTTACTGAGAAACGACCAATTCCCGGAAGAATAAATGTAGCCTTATCAGCGTCTGTTGTCTTAGCAAATGTTGAGAAAGATTCTGAGAATGCGTTAAGTACCTTAGATACTTCATCCTTAGTGATCTTCTTATCATTCTTAGCATTATATGTATCTCTAACAAGTACACAAAGATCATCGATGTTTGTGATGTTTGTCTTTGTTGATACAGTAGCCTTCTTTTCTTCTGTTGCTGCAGGCTTTGAAACCTTCTTAATAATCTTAGTAGCCATGGTTAATTACTCCTTTAAATTAAAATAATTTTTAATAATGTCATATAATAGATTATGTAAATCTTATTATACTAATTTGTTATTTTATAAAACTAAAATTTTTTTTTAAATTTTTCTATTTTCGTAATAATTATTTCATTTTAATTTTATAATATATTATTGTTTAATAATTAAAAAATAAATTTTCAAATGAAAATATATATTATAATTAGGTTTAACCTAGAAAATTGATTAATTAAATGTTATAAAATTTGAAAATAAAAAGGTTAACAATAAAAATAGATATAGGAGGATAAAATCTATGATTGAAAAATTTGAAGAATTGTGGCAAGATATGTATCATACATTACAGGATACATCTAATCCAGATAAGTTCAATGAAGAAATCTTTCATCTAAAAGAAAATGATGATATACTACAGCAAGTAATAGATGCTTGTAAATCATTAGAGACAATAAGTGGTATTAAATTTATTTCAGCTACAAAGAAAGATGAAAGATCTTTATATGCTCCATCTACTGAAATTACAGATATTCCATATGAAAGATCAAGACTCATTCAGATTGATATGACATTTGAACTTTCAGATAATAAGGGAGAAACAAAGACAATTGAAAAGAAATTATATTTCCCTAAACTTATTAATGGATGTTATTATCTGATTAAGGACGTTATGTACTTTCCTATATTTCAGATTATTGATGCAGAGACTTATAGGACTAATAGTAGTATTACTATGAGAACTGCACTTCAGCCAATAGTTGTTTCTTATAAGAATACTACTATTAAGACTGTTGAAAATGAAGAAATAGACGGATATTATACTTTCAGTAAAATATTTGATACTAAGATTCCTATCTTTATCTACTTCTTCGCTAATTATGGAGTAAATGGAACTTTAAAGTTTCTTGATCTTGAGGAACACTTCTTGATATTAGATAAGAAGAGATATGATGATTTTGATTCAGATAATTATTATCTCTTTAAATTAGGAAGTATGCTTTATCTTGCAGCAGACAAAGATTATGTTAATCAGTCAGTCAACAATAAAATGATGATGATCACTTTTCTTAATGCTTTCTTAAAGAAAGACAAAGTATCAACAGATAAGCTGGATGACCTTAACTACTGGGTTAAGAAGCTTGGTAGTTACTTTACTAAGAATCCAACTAATTATGATACTAAGGGTAAATCAGTAAAATTATCATTTGAAAGACTTCTTGACAATACAACCAAGAGAATTATTAGATTAGCAGATAGAGACAAAGAATCAGTATATACTTTATTAAGATGGTTCTTAATTAACTATAATGACTTACTCTATCAGGATAATGATGATCTTGCAAATAAGAAGTTAAGATTAAATGAATGCTTTATCTTCCCATTACTTAAAACATGGACAGATGGTGTATTAAGAATTCTTAATGGTAAGAATATTACAATTAAGACTCTTGAAAGTCTGTTCAGTAACATTACACCAGACTTCCTGATTACCAAGATTAAAAATGATAATCTTAGATATATGAATAATGTAGATAGTATTGATATATCTAATAAACTTAAATTAACAATAAGCGGTAATCAGAGTATAAGTAATTCTAAAGGAGAAATTAAGGGAAAAACCCTTCATCCAAGTCTCATAGGAAATATTGATCTTATCTTTACATCAAATAATAATCCAGGTGAGACTAGATGTCTCACAATAGGTGCAAAACTTAATGACACATGGCACTTCTCAGATGAGCCAAATATTAAGGCAAGCAGTTATGATGGAGAAGATGAAGATATTAATTTAAATGAAGAAGTATTGGATGAAATCGAGGACATCGATGAGTTCTTTTAATTAATTATATATTATAAAAGTGTCTAGTAGACAATTATAAATATAGGAGGATTAATTAATGAAGAAACATCAGATTGAACAGGTTGTAAAAATGGCTGACAAGTTTAAAGAAGGTCATGGCTTTTTAGGCCCAACCTGTATGATACCGGGACTATCTTTAACAGATAGTAACCGAGCACAGATGGATGCTTCTCATCTCGATCAGAGATTACAGGTTTTAGAACCACAAGCACCATTAGTATACACTGGCTATGAGAATGAATGGGGAAAATATTCGTCAGGATATTGTGAACTTAAGGGTACATGGAAGGTTATGGCTAAGATAATTAGAAATGATTATCTCTATGTATTAATTCTTAAGAAGTTAAAGCATTCTAAAGAAGAGCTTAATGACCTTAAGACTAAAGGAAAAAAGCCTGAACATGATATTGGTGAATACCATATAGTAGAAAGATGTGAATGTACACATCTTACTGAAAAGTATGGATATCAACATGATAATACAGTTATTGATTCACTTAAAAAAGGTGATGTCCTTAAAGAAGATACTGTTCTCTATAAAGACAATAATAGAGATTCTAGAATGAATCTTACTCATGGAAGAAATCTTAATTTAGTGTATTTAACATATGCTGGATTAACTAATGAAGATGCGATTGTTATTAGTAAATCTGCAGCTAAGAAAATGGGCTACTATCAGGTTAAAGTAGTAGAAGTGTCTTTAAATACTAACGATATATTTGTAAATATGTATGGTAAAAAGACTAAAGATAAAAAGAAATATATTTATAAGGCCTTTCCTGATATTGGTGAAGAGTGTATAGATGGTCTGTTATGTGCTACTAGACGAATAGACTATAAGACTGCACCAATTATATTAGCAGATACCATTAATCTTATTAATGATGATATTAAATATAGAGGACATGGTAAGGTTGTTAATATAGAAGTTATTAGTAATATAGAAAATCCAGAAGAAGTTCTTGATAATATGTACAATAAACAGATTAAAAAATATTATGATGAACAACAGAACTTCTACAATAACTTTATTAAATATTCAGAACCTATTCTCACAGACACAACTAATAAGGTAAGTACAGACTATGTTGATCTTTACAACTATTATTGCAAATTAACCGATCCAAATAATAAGTTTTTAGTAAGTGACAATTTATTTGATCATCTTAAGATTAAATTTACATTACTGGAATCTGTGCCTTTAGATGTTGGTAATAAACTGGCAGGACGCTACGGTGACAAAGGAGTTATATCTTGTGTGCTTCCTGATGAAGAAATGCCTAAGATTGAAGACTTTGCAGGCCTTGGTGGTTTAGATCCAGACAGTGTTGTTAATTTCAATATAGACATAATTTGTAATCCACTCGGTATCATTAATAGACTTAATCCATCTCAGAATATTGAAATGGAATTAAACTATAACTCTAAATTTATAAGATATCAGATGGAACAGCATTGGGGAGAATGGACAGTTAAAGAACAGATCAAATACTTATTAGATTATATAAATGTAATTGATCCAAAGGAAAAAGAGAGAATTGAAAATATATTTAAAAAATTAAATGAAGAAGATAAAGAAGAACTCTTAGAAGGATTCATTAGAAATGGTATTCCGATCCACCAGCCACCTATTAATGGTGCTAAGAATATCATGGATCTGGCGAGAGTTTATGAATATACAGGCGTTGATAGAACTAAACTTTACAATATTGAAAATACAGTAATCTTTGGTGAAAAGTTTATGATGACTCTTAAGCATACACCACAGAGTAAATTTAGTGCTAGAAGTGTAGATCAGCTTAGTATAAAGAATATTCCAGTTAAATCTGAATTATATAAAGAATATAAAGCTGACTATTCTACAAACGCCATCAAGGTCGGTGAGATGGAAAATATTAATCTCGGCCTAGCAAATCCAGCAAATAAGGGTGCTATGCAGATTAATAAAAACTTCTTAGATTCTCATGCTAATAATGAGGAAATGAGAATGGATTTATTAGAGGCACAGTTATTTGATAATCCGTATGACTTCAAAGTAAAGACTTCTGAGACGATGTCTGAAAATAGTAAGATACTTAATACATTCTTACTATGTAGTCAGTTAGAGACTGAAAATGATGAAGATATGTTCACAGAAGACGAATAAATCATGATTTATTGGGATGTTAGCTTGCTTAATTTAAAAATTTGCGAGCTAACATCCCTCTATACTTTATTTAGACATATGGAGGATATTATTATGGAGAATTTATTCCCACAAGACACACAGTTCATCAATTGTTTATACACCTTTTCAAGATGGATATACGATAATGAAGGAATGAGAGATCATAAAGAACATGACTCTGTAATATTAGTATGGAAAGATAAAACAGGTAAAAAAGGTTATACTTTTATTGAGTCACCTGAGTATACTTTCTATGTAACAAAAGATATAGAAAAACAATTTAGTAAAATTGAAAATGGCTTCGAATATAGATATATATCTCTTGATGATGTAGTACCAGTTACTACTAAATATGAAAAAAGATATTTAGCTATGAGAGATGCCACAACCAGACAGGAAGTAAAAGATTTCTACAAAGCTTGTAAAGATGAACAGAATTATAAGAAATTACAGGAAATGCATTACTTCAATGAATTCCACAACTCAGATGTAAATATTACTGATTATTATGTAGATAAATTTTGCGTACAGAACGATCAGTCAAAATGTGATTATGGTTTAAGTATAGCAAGTTGTGATATTGAGGTTGATGGTGCTGATTATCCAGGATTCCCTGATGAAAATATAGCTCCATGCCCGGTTAACTTAATTACTTATTACAATGATCAGACTAATGTATTAACAGTATATATGCTAGAATATGATACAGATACATTTAGAGATTGTGTAACTAAAACTATAAAACAGAAAGTAAAAGAAGTTAAAGAAAAATACTATAAGTATTTTGATGGTTTTACAGTTAAATGCAAAAAGTTTAAAAATGAATTAGCATTGATTAAAAATTATTTTGATGATATCAATACTGATAGACCAGATTATGTAACTTTCTGGAATGCTCGTTTCGATATTCTGACACTATGGAATAGACTTAAACAGCTCTTGGCCGGTAGTGATCTTACACCAGAAGATATAATGTGTCCTGAAGATTTTCCATTAAAGAGAGTTATTATAAGAATTGATGACTCACAGGAATCACAGAACGATTTTACAGCAAGAACTGATGTATTTAATATATATGGTTATTCTGTATGGATTGATATGCTTCCTTTATATGGTAATATTACAAGACCTAAAGGTAAAAAAGACTCTTATACTCTTAATGCTATAGGTCTTGAAGAAACAGGTATGTCTAAGGAAGATTTAAGTGCAGAAGATACAGATATCAAGACTGCTCATTTAGATAATTATTCATTATTCTTCAAATATGGTTGCATTGATACAATGTTACTAGCATTAATAGTTAAAAATACCGGTTTTATAAATCTGTTACAGACAATTGTAACACTAACTCATACAAGAGCTAATAAGGCTTTAACAAAAACTGTATGCCTTAGAAACTTCGTTAATTACTTCTATAACTTAATGGGATATACAATTTCAAATAATAGATGTTATATCCATAATTTTGATAAAACGGGAATTTCTGGGGCTTATGTCGCAGACCCTAATTTATTAGATTTAATTGGAAGAATTAATGGTATTCCATCTAATAAGATATTAGACTTAGTAATTGATGAAGACTTAAGTTCTATGTATCCAAGTATATTAAGAGCACTTAATATATCATCATCAACTGCTAAATATAGAATAATAGTAAATAAAGGTGCTGAAGATATAACAAAACCATTTATGGAAGCTTATCTTTCAGATGATTCAGTGTCTTATTGTACTAAATATCATAATCTTCCAGATTATGATGAAATATATAATTTATTTGCATAAAGAAAAAAGATTCCTAAGACTACTTAAGTCTTAGGAATCAAAAATAAAATAAATAAAGAAAATAATAAAATAAAGGAGTAAACTAAAAAAACGGCTTGATTACTAGCCTAATTAAATGTTTTGGAGGCAGATTTAAATGACTCTTACAGATAAAAAAGTTAATACTTTTATTAAAAAACTTTATGATCTGAATCAGATTATGAAATCAATATATAAAGATGAAACAAATTTTTCACCTAAATATATTTTAACAGAATCAAAAGCTTTATATACAGATGAAGATGCTATACCTGAAATAGTTGAATATATCTTTGATGAAAAATTTGATGGTGAATTTAATGTAATAATTGATTCAAAAGATTTATATGATTTTTTAAAAGATTTTAAAAAAGAAATAGTTAAAATAGAAATTGAAGAAACTTCAATAAAAATATATAATGAAACTGGTATCATTAAAAGTATTTATAATGATAAAGTAATATCATATAATATTATGGATAAATATAATAAATATAATAATACATATAATAATGAAGAATATATTCTTAAGACTGATATACCTGAAGATATGATCTTATATATTAAAGAAAATAATAAAAACTTAATTGAATGTATTATTGATGCAGATAACGAAAGTGTTCATATTAAAGATTCTGTTGATATATCAAAAATAGAATCCTATATAACATTCTTTATAAATAGTAAATTTATCAATGGACTTTCATATAAAATAAAACATCTTAAAAAAGGTGATGTAGTTGAATATACACCTATAGAAGTTTTATTATATGAAGGTAAGGGCGAAAATTACTATAATTTAAATATAAATGTCTATGTAAAAAATGATGTTATAAAACATCATTTTATGATATGTGACTATTAATATTTGTAAGAAGGCCTTTAACCGGGCCTTCTTTTTTTTTTTATAAAGGATGGTGAAATTGATGGATAAAAAAGAGTTTAATAAACAAGAAAAAGAAACCGAAAAGGATATTAAACATAGACAAAATTATTTCGGTAAACAAGATGATCATATCGATAAGAAAATCCTTGAGTTACAAAAAGGACTTAATAAAGAAGACTCTTTAATAAACTCTACATTATTTGGTGGTTATGAGCATACTGTTAACCAAATTAATAATACAGAGTATGATCCTAGTTTAGAATTAGCTAAAAGATTAGAGAAGCTTAATAGTAAATATAAGCCAATTATAGGTTCTAATCCTATGGAATTTCTCAATAGAATTGAAATGGATAGTAAAACATTAGATCCTAATGAGAAAAAGGTTAATGGTAAAAACGGTAGAATTAAAAAGCTTGAATCTATGTTAAAGAATTCTAATGGTGAATTCTTCTTAGAAGAAAAAGATAGATTTTTTAAATATGAAGACTATAGACTTATAGATAGCTACATTCCAGAAGTATCTAAATGTTTAGATTTATATAGAGACTGTATTTTATCACCAGATGATTTAACAAAAACATCTTTAAACTACTATTATAATAATGATAGTATGTCTAATAATAAATCGGATGAATTAATATATATTTCAAAGAATCTTGAAACATTAGAAACATTATATGATTTAAAGAAAATAATTAGAACTGATATTAGAGAAGGTTGTAAGATAGGTGACTTATTCTATCTTATTATGCCTTATAATGTAGGTTTTACAAAAGTCTTTAAAGAAAATATGATGAGTGAATCGTTTGATATAGAAGCGGATCAAGGTACAATTTTAACAGAGGACCTCTTTAACTTAGATGATGATAATGATTTCAAAGGATTATTTGAGAATGAAATATATTTAAATGAAGATTCTAAAAGAGCTGTAGAAAAGAAACAAACTATAGAACAGGCTAAAAAAGATATCTTAGATTCTATTAACAATAATATTAAATTCTATAAAGATCCTTCAGATATATTATCTGAAAAGAAACAAGAATCTGCTAAATCTAAGAATTTAAAAGATCTTAAATTAACAGGTAGTATATTTAAGAAATTAGCTCCTGAAAATATAGTAGTATTAGAATTAGATGAACAGGTATTAGGTTACATTTATATCGAAAAAAATAATATTAATCTTCAGCATGATAGACAAGGTTCTAGAAATATGAATCCTAACTCATTAAGATCGGGCAATACAGGATCATCTATTAATACTTCTGATAGTTTAGGATATGGATCAAATGATATTTTTAACTCTAGATATGATTATCTTAATAGAGATCAGACTCAAATTAAGTCTAAGTATGCTTTAATATCATCTATATTTGTTAAAGGTATTTCTAAGAAAGTTAATAAAGATTTCTTAATGAGAAATCAGGAATTTAAAAAGTTAATATATACATTGGTACATGAAGAATATATCACTAAAAAAGAAATTAAAATGACATTTATTGAACCTCAATATATTTATCATTTTAAATTAGAAAGTACTGATTTATATGGTGTTAGTAAAATGGCCAAGAGTATTTTCTTCTGTAAATTATATCTCAGTCAGTTATTAACTAATATCATGCAGAAAGTTATACGTGGTAGAGATCGTAGAGCATATTACATCGAAACTGGTTTAGATGATGATATGGAAGGTACAGTTCAGGAATTCATAAGAGATGTTAAGTCAAAAGAATTAACATCCGGATACTTAAAAAATATAACAACTATTCTTAATAGTGTCGGAGCTGCTGAAGACTTCTATATTCCTACGATAGATGGTCAGAGGTCAATAGAAATAGACACTGTGCCTGGAATGGATGTAGAAATGGAGAATGACTTCACACAAGGATTACTTAAGTCAATTGTTATTGGTATGGGTGTTCCATATAATTATATAGATGCTACTATGGAAGTGGACTTTGCAAGAACTCTTACAATGGTTAATAATCCTTTTGTAAGAAATATTATTAACATGCAAGAAGAATTTGGTAAGTTCTATTCATCTATTATAAGAGCATTATATAAGAATGAATTTATGCAAGACTTTACTAATGCTACTAAAGGTCAAGTTGATAAGACTAAAAAGAATAGTTATTTATCAATTAATATAAATAACCTTGAATTAAGATTCCCTACACCTATCTATTTAGTATTAACTAATATGAATGAACAGGTTCAGAATGCTCAACAGTTAACAGAGTTTATCACTCTGCAGTATTTCCCAGAAGATCCAACAGGTCAAGCAGGTCTGGACTATAATAATGAATTAGATAAGGCTTCTTTCAGAAGAGAGCTTTATAAGAATCATTTCTTACCATTATTACAGTGGGAGTCATTTGATAAAATATTCTCTCAAGTTAAACAAGATGGTAATAAACGTAAAACAAAAGATAACATTAATTTTGATGCCAATGGTAAACCAAAAGATGAACTTGATATGCTTGAAGAAAATGACTTTGATTAAAATAAAAACCCCTAAGACTATTAGTCTTAGGGGTATATTTTTTATTAAAGGTTATTAGTACCACTTGTTGCATCCCATGCTGGAGCTCTAAGCTTTTCATCACCGATTTCAACTTTGATACCTGTATTAAGATCGTTCCAACCACCTGTAGGAAGATTAGCAAGAGTTGAATCTGGCTTAGCCATACTATCTTTATAATCTCTGTTAGATGGATCGAAGTCTGCAGTTGTAAGAACTGGATAAGGTCTAGCAAGAGTTGTATGCTGATCCTTAAGAACTTCTGCTGCAAAGTTATCAACTTCCTGACCGATATGTAAGTCACCTACAAAGTTAACATCAATTTCAGGTGAAGTATGATCACCTTGCTGATAGTTAAAGTGACTAAGAGGAATCATTGTTGGCATTACAGCTGTATAGAAAGCTGCAAATTCAATATTGTTTCTCTCAACGTTATTAGCATCCGGTCTTGTAACGATATATAAAAGTTCACCAGTATGATTCTTAGCACCATATGAACAACCAAATGCTCTACAATAAGGTGCAATATCTGTTTCAGGATCACGAATACCAGAAACCCAGAACTGATACATATTCTTAATCGGGTTGCCTGAGAATTCCTGATGCTTAATCATAAAGTTTGTATTCTGCTTTGAGATTGTAGCTGCATATTCATAGTTATTACCATTGAATGTATGAGCATACTGAGCTGTCTGTAATTCGATATTTGTAAGACCATCAAAAGCTTTAAAGTTCTTTTGAGTCATATCTGCAAAGTTTGTATATGTCTTTTCAACCCAGAATGGTAACTTAGTCCAAATAATAAATGAATAACCGGTAACGAGCGGATCGAAATCAAGCTTTTGTGTATTCATTTTACCTGTGAACCAACTACCTTGAACTCTGGTTTTGTCCATATCGAAAATATTAATTTGTTTACCAGGTATTAACATATGTTGTAACTCCTTTCATAAATTAATTAACATAAAGAGTTAAATAAATTTAACTCTTTATGTTTTATTTTATAATTAGATTGTTGCTGGACAATCAATGTTAATTACGATTCTTTCAATTACGCCAGTAAATTGAAGTGTAAGACTTACACGTACTATCCTCTGGATAATATCATAATCTGAAGCATAAACTGTAGCATTAGCATAAGTACAAGCACCGTTATTAATCCAGTTACCTAAGTAAACATTGATTTCAGCGGCCATAGCACTTCTTGTATCAGCAGTATTATGTTCAAACTGATATGTCTTAGCAATCTTTTCTACTGTTCTCTTAATTCTAAGGAGTACAAGCATATTATTAATCTGTCCAAGAGGACCTGCTGGATAGTTTGTATTCTGTGAACCTATACGAATAGTAGTAACATCCTTTTCAAGATAGTTAATATTATTCTTATAGAGCTTTTCTTTCTGGTCTTCATTTGGATACCAGTCATTAGAAATAAATCCACCTACTACACCACGTCTTGAACCAGCCATTGGATACTGTACACCATAGCTATTAATATGTTTATTAAGCATATCGGCAATAAGATATGTTGATGTAAGTGTAATATTTCTTGATGTATATTCATCATACCATACTTGAGACTGACCTATAATTGACATGAAGTATGTCTGATTTGTGAAACCAGACTTCCAATCAAGAGCATCTTGTAATGTATTCTGAATCTTAGTATCAGCCCAATAGAAGAAGTCTTGTCTTTCATCTCTTGCGAGAGTAACGATAGCGTTCTTAATCGGGTCTTCATAGTTAGCATCAAGTACGTGATCGAATTCAAAGAGGTCCTTATTAAGAACATCTGGATTCCAAGTACCCTTATAAGCCTTAATACGAATATCATTGATTAAATGAGTACGTTTCTTAAGAGCAGAACTTGTTGAATCATCATATGTGAAGCTACCATCAGAACCTTCAAGTAAGCTGATAGGTGCAGAAATATCTGTAACAAGGTTATCATAGCAAAGAGTATTAAGACTAGCTAAAACTCTATCCTGCTTTGAGATATTTGTTTTAACGATTTCCTTGTTTTCCTTTGCTAAGTTAACAGAATCTTCAATATCTACCTTACACATATAAGGATAATTAATAACTGGATCTGCTTCTGCTTCTGTACTATCTAATGGTAATTTCTGATTATTAAATGTTACTTTAATAGCTTCATTAATGAGGTTTGTAACATCTGTTTGAGTTAATGAACCATCATTAAGATCAGAATTATAGTAGTTCCAGATTTCATTAATAGAATATGAAGAACCATTATACTTAACAATTGTATTTCTAATATCAATAGTACCAATTAATGTATTGATAATGTCAGAGATAAACTTTTCATTGATTAATACATTGATGATGCTATGGATATCTGAAAGCTGTGATAATGATTCAGAGAGAATCTGATAAATAACTTCATAACGTTCTTGCGTTAAACCACCAGATACGTAACCATTCTTGATATCATCATAAATACTAATAAGTGATGGACCACCATAAATGGTTCTTCTAGGTTCACCATAATGGTTTTCACCAGTAATATTAATAAGAATCTTTTCAAGAATTGGCATCATACCCTTATATGTAGTTTCATCATTTTCATCTCTACCATAAAGCTGAATATTATTAAGAATACCAAGAGGGTCAACTTCCTGATTCTTTAATTCACTTTCAGTTGAATCAAAATAATATGCATAAGGCTTACCATTATCAACACGATCCATATGGATAAGGTTGTAAATAGTATATGTCTTATTAAGAACTGTATTGATAATATTTGTAATTAAGTAATTAGCTTCACTTACAATAGTATCCATAGCAGCATAAAGATTTTCAAGTGATTCAGTACCAAGAATAATTGAAGCATTTGCTTTAGCTAACTTAGTGCTAAGATCGAGAATATTATTTCTATGTACATTAAGTAATGTTAAGTATGTAGATCTAAGATCAAGATTATTATTAATTGTCTTAATTAAATACTTAAGTGAAGAATAGTTAGAGTAATCTGTAACAGAACCCATATTGTTAATAATAGATTCAAAACCAGCTACAAAAACATTTAATAATGTAGTGATTGAGTAATCTGCATAATTTAAATCTTCAAACTTCTTAGTAGTAATATCATTGATAATAGTATCTTTACCCTTACCATCTAATTCTTTACTAATTAATGAAGAATAACTTGCAACCTTATTAAATGAGTTAGTTAACTTACCATTTCTAAGTCTTTCAGAGAATACTTCATCAAATACAACATCATTAACATCATCTTTGCTGAAATAGAAGTTTGTAATAACGTTATTAACACTTGTTGATTCCCAAACAGGGCTACCTGTTGAATAATTATCTCGTGTATCAACTTTTAAGTTAAATGCTGTTATTGCAATATTTAAAATTTCATATTTAGCAGTTGTATTTGGATAAATAATCTTACCATTTTCACTCTTCTGATTTACAATTGTTTTATCATTAATAGCATTTGCAAATCTAATTACATCTGTTAATGCTACTTCTAAGTATGGTAAATAGCTCTTTCTATTCTGATAATCATTATAACCTCTAACATCAAGAATCTGATCGCTTGAGTGATCAACATTCTTAACGAGAATTAAATAGTTATCATAATTAGTATCGCCAAACTTATCATAGATAGCCTTGATAAATTCATAGTATCCCTTAACAGTATAGAAGTTATACTTATCAGCTTCATCAGTTCTAATCTTAGTCTGGATTTCTAATGAAAGATTATCTTCAATATTCTTATTGAGAACGAGATATGTATCATTGTAAATCTTATAGTTTCTACCACCAGTGATTTGTTCGTATTTTCCATCTACAGCTGGATATAAATACTTATTAACAAGGCTGTTAAGATAGCAATCATCATATCTTTCACCAACCATAACAGTTGTTCCGTTGATTGGCTGATAGTGCTTATTACCTAATACATCATATACTTTAAGTGTGTTAGCATATGGGTTAGCTAACTTAGTATTAGGATCAAAGAGCTTAGTATCTACAATTGGAATATAAATATCATCTTCATATGTATCATCTACATACATTGGATAAAGTTCAAATGTTTCAGCACCATCATTATAATCATAATAACTGAATGTAGTTGTTCCATCTGAAGGGAAATACTTCTGAACTGGTGCATCATTCTGTACAGCTATATCTGCAAAGATATTTGATGTTACATAATCATAAATTGTCTTATTACCAAGTGTAACACCTTCATTTGTAAGAGTTGTATAGGCATCAGATACATAAGAACCTAAACGTCTATAAACAGTCTTACTACTATTTGTAGAATAAATAGTATTAATTGGAGCTGATGCAGAAGTAATTGTATAATATTTATCAGCCTTTACAAATGGATCAGAAATTACAAAACCAGTATTATTGTAAATATCATAGTTTGCAACGAACTGAACATACTTCATAAAGTTATGATAATAGCTGATAAGATGTTCGCCAGTTTTCTCAATGAAACCATCTGGTGTAATTGTGCTAGCCATTTCTGTTGAAGAAATATATACAGAATCTGTATCTTCATAACCAGTCTTAGTTGCAGTACCTACATAAACACCATTATTGTCCTTTAATCCTGGATTAATAATTTCCTGTGTTCTAAGATACCAGCTACTTGGCTTATTAACAGAACTACCAACTTGATCTGCTAAGAATTCATTCTTATCAAATGAATAGCTATACTGATCACAGTTTCTCTTATTAGAATAAATGAGATTATCAACCTTATCTAAGAGAAGTCCCTTTACATTAGAGAATCCACTTTCAATATTACCTGAAATAATCTTATTAAGATTCTGTGAAATTCTATCCTGAATAAGCCAGTTATAGAAACCTCTCATATAGTCAGTGATATATTTCTGATTGTTATAGATAATCTTACGTGAATTATCTGCAATATCAACGATATCTGCAGTTGTTTCATCATTATTAGAAATATTGAGAACGTATTCACCGTTATCTGTAAGTGCTACACCATTTGAAGAATACTTCATTAAAGCAATATGAACGTCTTCTTCCTTACCAGTTGATGAACTAAAATATGTTTCATAAGAACCATCAGGCATTACACGGCTCTTACCGCTAATTACATCAACAATATAAGGATCTACTTCGTTATTAATAATAGAAGCGAGCTTAATATAGTTTTCTGTATTAAACTTAACTTTAACATATTCAGAGTAACTATTAACAACTGTTTCAATAAACATTGACTTCTGGCTATTTGGATCAATTGCATCTGGGTCAAATGATACAAAATATGGACCGTCAATGATATCGAATGTTGATGCAGAAGTATATTTAATAACTTCAAAAGTATAAACTCTGCTTGTAATCATTCCATCATAAGAAGAATTTAAACGAATTCTAAAACCAAGATCGTTATAGTATTCACCTCTTCCTTCTGGATATACTGCAAAGATAAAGTTATCAAAATAACCATCTGTAGTTGGATAACTTGTACGATCTTCTGCTAATTCACTTTCTAAAAGTTTTTCAGAAGTATTATTAACACCGATGTATGCTACAACTGGTCTTAAATAAACGTCATTGATTTTAGTTTCATTACCATTTGAATCAATAACTGTTTTACCATTTGTTGAAGACTTGTACTGAATGTTAAAAACAGCGTGAGCATATCTAGCATCTTCAGGAAGAAGTCTCATAATAACGGCAGAGCCACCATTTGTTAACCACTTTTCGATGTTATAACCAGCTTGACCAAATTTCTTAATATTTGGTGAACCATATTTAAAAAGAAATTCATCAAGTGTTGTAACTTCTTGTAATACATTATCCTTACCATGATCGAATACGTCAGCTACAAAGAGAACTTCTCTATTTACTGATGTATCATACTTATAATTATCAGTAGTGATATAAGTCTTTATAGAAGGATGAAGATACTTTAAAGTAATTTCACTAGGCATATTAATCACTTCGATTGTCTTTAATAATATAGATTATAAACTATAAAATGCTTAAGCTGAAGCATTTGATGATTACTAAATTAGACAATCATTTCCTTTCTTCAAAAATTTTAGCTTATTTTTCATCTAGTAACCATATAATTAATAAATTTTATGGATTTATAAAAGAATGTTTAAGATATTGATATATTATTATATCAACAAACATTTATACTTTTATAAAGAGGTGATATTAATGTTCGTTATTAATAAAGACAGATTCTTTGAGATATTAACAACTATGAATAAAACATGTATGTTTAGAGATATTAAGGATAAGTATATAAAAGATGTACCTAAACTTAAGGAGATCTTTGAGTTCGTAGATTTAAATAAATATGACTTAGAATACTGTCAGAATAGATTAGTTGCTATTAAAGATAAAACAACACCTATTAATTTTATCCGTAATCTTATTATATGTCCATTTGATACCGAATTTGTATTACAGAGTGAAGAATGTGAAAATATCACTTATGAATTCCCTTCAACACTTAGAAAATCATATCTTACTACAGGTAATACAGGTGGTGAAAATGAATCATTATGTATTAAAGGATATATGAATCCATCTATATTAAATAGTATACTATTATATATGTTAGATACTAATTTAATTCCATCAGATACTATGGTTATCTTTTCATTAAAGGCTAATACTACTAAATTTGATGCCGATGATATAATCGAATATTTACAGGTAAAAGGTCTTAATGATGTTAATAAAGGTATTGTAAATGTTATTAATTTAAATTATACTAGCTTAGATAAAGGTTATCCTAAGAAAGATTTTGCCGGAAAGATAGTTATTCAAAGTGATGATCCATCTTTTGCTAATTATGCTTTACGTAAATTTAATATAGATCAAAACTTTGATAAAACTTTAATTAATAATTTTGAAACATTTGTTAAACCAATGCCTAAAATTAAAGATAACTATTTAAAATTATTACAGTATTTTAGAATTCCATTATATATAGAAGATAGATTATTTATATTTACAGATAAGACTATTAATATGAAATATCATGTAATATGTAATACTAATTTCTTAGTAGAATGGAATACTATTAATAATTATATTAATGAATTATATTATTATATAAAAAGAGGTGAATTATAATGAATAAAGAACTCAAAAAAGCTTATTTAAAGTATTATCTTAAAGATACTGAAAACGCTTTATCTTTTAATGAATGGTTTGATTATTTATTAGAAAAAGCTGATGAATTAGATGAATATAATTTCTTAAATGAAGATTTTATAGAAGCTGAAAAGTACTACGATGCTTTATGTGAAGATATTAATATCAGCTATTCTAATACTGATAAAAATAAAAAAGAAGATAAAAGAGAAAAAAAATTAGATGCTGATAAAATTGAACAAAAATATAAAGACTATTGTAACAAAATGAAGACAAAAGGTAAAAAACCTTTACCTTATAGTGAATGGAAAGATAGACAAAATTTAGCTAGAGATTTAAAATTAACTATGGCAACTGCTGGTATTGCTGTTACTGGCGTTGCAGCTACAAAAATAGGTGGAGCAATATCTAGTAAAGCTGCTAAAAAAATATATAATGATAAACATGAAGTAAAATCTAAATCTATTGAATTTAGCACTCATGGTAAACGTAAAAAAACTACCTTTACTGCCAAAACTGAATACTACAATGATAAATGATAAAAAATCCTAAAGAGTATAATACTCTTTAGGATTTTATTTATTTTTTAATTATATTATGGCATTTTTTACCAATATATTTGATTGTATTTTTACTATGTCTTATAGATGCATCTTTTGCTCTTAATGCTCGTCCTAATTTTATTTTATCTTTTTTACTTAAATTTTCTGGATCTCTTTTTAATTTATGTATAATGGCTTTATCTAATAAATCTTTTTTAGTTTTAGAATCATTTAACATACTATCCACTCGTCTAATACTTTTTTTATTATCACTATGAACAGCTAATGCTCCACCACCAACAGCTAATGCTCCACCAGTACCAAGTATAATTTCTTTTTTATGTTTTTTCAAAAAATTTTTAATATCTTCATTTTCATTATCCGTATTTTTATCTACATGTTTTTCAGTAGATTTACTTTTAAATTTATCTTTAATTTTATCAAATATTTCATTTTCATTTAAATAAATATCATCTATAGCATCATAATAACCTTCTAAAAAAGCTTCTTCATAATTCATAAAATAACGCTCCTTTCCATACAATTTAATAATAAGTAGTTTAAGAAACTAATCTTTATACTATTTAATTAATATAAAGGATGGTGAGTATATGCTTAAATTCTTTGAACAAGATGGAGAATCTATTAGATTTACTGGAGATATTCTTAATATTTATCTTCCTAAGAATTATTTTGAATCTAATGTAGCGTACTATGATGGTAATGAAGTAAATACTATAGCATATTTCTTCTTTGAAGTAAAATCATTTGCTATGGAAGAAAAAGATGAATTGGGTCATATTTATACTTTTAAATTACCTGCAAGAATTGTTTTTGAATTTGATGATAAGAATTCTAAGACAATAAATATTAAAGATACTGGAGATATTCAATATGATATATTGACTATGAATAAAGGTAGTTTATTTGTAAAGAATATTAACGTAGAAAAATCTGCTACAAACGCTAAAGACTTCTTATATATGTTGCATAAAGGTAGATTTCCATCATTAATTCCTTATGATGAGATTATTAAAATTTATATGCAGAACTTATCTCTTAATGAAATGTCATTAGGATGTCAAAATTGTATATATGAATTAATGATAGGTGAATTAATGCGTAATAAGAAAAATCTTAAAGAACCTTTTAGAAAATCTATTAATAAAGAATCTGTAAATCCTCTCGATTATAAAAATATCAATATGAAGAATATAGCCTTCTTTAACTCAACATATACAGCTGTATCATTTGAAGATATGAATAAAGCCTTAGTTAGTGGTGTAGCTAAAGATATTACTAAAGAAAAAGAAATTCGTTCTCCTGTTGAGAAGGTATTGAAGTACTGATTAAAATTCCCTAAAGAGTTAATGCTCTTTAGGGATTTTATTTATATATTATTACTATGTAAAAAGTGTTAATATTAAAATATTAACTAAATATGAAAGGAAGTAATAATTAATGGAAATGGAAGGAAAATATTTAAAAGTACGCACATGCTCAGATATTAAAGCTTTTTGTAGACAGAATCATATTTTAGAAGAAGAATTTAATAATCCAGTAATTATATATGGTGATATGTCTGGATATGCAGGATATCTCTTAGGAGGTAAGAAATTTTTTAATAGTGAAGTAATTATTAAAGAAGGTGTTAAAAATTGTGAATTTTTATTTCATAATTGCAGCAAGTTTAATCAACCAGTTATAATACCTTCAACTGTTAAAAACTGCAATTCAATGTTTATAGGTTGTACTGCATTTAATCAAGCGATTAATATACCGGGTACAGTTTATAGTTGTGATATGATGTTTCGTAGTTGCACATCTCTTAATAGCCCAATTACATTAAATGAAGGAACTGACAGCTGTTCTGCTATATTTATGAATTGTACGGAATTTAATCAACCAGTTATAATACCTTCAACTATTAGAGGCTGTGTTCAGATGTTTCATAGTTGTGAAAAATTTAATCAACCTGTTACCCTTTCAGAAAATAATGACGATTGCACTGAAATGTTTATGCGTTGTTATTCGTTTAACCAGCCAATCACAATTCCAGAAAAAGTAATAAATTGTCATAGTATGTTTTGTCAATGTAAAAAATTTAATCAACAAGTAATATTACCAGAAAATCTTGAATGTTGCGATCAAATGTTTATATATTGTACTGCATTTAATCAACCTATTATAATTCCTATGCATGTTCCTATAACAGACTGTATTGAGATGTTTGATTATTGTGATAGTTTAGATCCGGCAAATATATTATATTTAAATAACGGACCAAATTCTTGTGTTGTATGGTCTGGTCGGTTAGGTAGGATAAGAGACTTTTATACAATCAGAGTATGTATAAATGATAAATATTATAGTAACAGTATACTTTGTGATGAAAATATAAAAAATATCAAACCGTCTGAAGTTTATTATGATAAATATGATAATTCATTAAAATTTAATCATAAACTAACTACTAAAAGATTAGCGAAGATGTTATTAAATGCAAATTTATATTAAAAAGGAGTTAAAAAAAATATGGTAATAGTTAGAAACCGTTACAGTATCAAGGAATACTGTAAAGAACATGGTATTTTTGTAGATGAGTTCAATGAACCTGTAAAACTAGAACCGGACGGTTTAAATTGTGATTGTTTTTTCGCAAATTGTCGTTCGTTTAATCAACCAGTAGAAATACCTAAAGGTATTATAAGCTGTGAGAATATGTTCTTAAGATGTGATAACTTTAATAGTCCAGTAACTTTCATTGGTAATACAGTAAAAAATGTTGAATCTATGTTTAATGATTGTAAGTCTTTTAATCAACCAATAGAATTTCCAAATAGTGTAGTTAATATGAAAAGTACGTTTTCAAGTTGTCGTAAATTCAATCAGAAGATTACAATACCTGAAAATGTAATGTATTGTGAACGTATGTTTGAATACTGTTATGATTTCAATCAACCAATAGAATTACCTGATTGCGTTATTAATATGCAATCCATGTTTTCATGTTGTGAAAGTTTTAATCAATCGTTAAAAATACCATTAGGAACTACATCTCTGTATTTTACATTTTATAAATGTATTAATTTAAATAAAGATATTATATTACATGATAATATATATAATATGTGTGATACATTTTATATGTGTAGTAAGTTTAATCAACCAATAACAATACCAAAATATATATATAATTTAAATAGTACATACTTTGGTTGTGAAAGTTTAAATTTAAATCAAACGATTGATTTAACAAAATATAAATATTTAAATAATACGAATAACATGTTTAATAACTGTAGTAATTTAAAAATAGATGTGAAAATAAGTGATGCACAAATAGTCAATAATGGTAATTGTCAGTGTATCTTTGATGCTAATAGTGAAAGTAATGTAATTACTAAAGATCTCAAAGAAATATTAAAAGACTGGAATAAAGCTAAACATTATACAAAAAATGGTGACTTATTAAAATTTAAAAAGATAATAATAAATGGTAATGAATATGACTATATATCAAAATATATTAGAAAATCTAAACATGATCTATGGAAAATAAATTTTAAAAATACAACCATAGAATATATTAGTGATAAACCTTTTAGTGAAAAAAGGTTAGCTAAATATTTATTAGATGTTAATTTATCATATCAGCGTATGGCTAATGCAATGTTACAAGGTATTTTATAATAAAGGAGATATATTTATGTGGTATATTGATAACAACAAATATCTTTGTGTAGCAGATAAAGAAGCATTACAGCATTATTTAGAAAGTGAAAAAATATCTAGAACTAAATTTAATCAACCTGTAAAAGTTATCGGTAGTCAACCAACTGCATTAGTAGAGTTATTTGAAGGTATGAAAAATTTTAATAGTGACGTTATCATAGAAAATAAATATGTTTATACTGCAAGACGTATGTTTAAAGGATGTAGTAAATTCAATCAACCTGTAAAGTTTCCAAAATTAATAACTAGTTATAATGAAACTTTTATGAATTGTATATCTTTTAATCAGTCTATAGATGATATGTTTTTAAATATAAAAGGACATTCATATATGGCAAACAAAATGTTTTATGGTTGCAAGTCTTTCAATCAACCATTTAATTTTAAAAAGATAATTAAAAATACTATAATTTTAACTAGTATGTTTGAAAAATGTATAAGTATTGATGAAAAATCAGTTCGAAATGCAATAAAAATAATTATAGATCCTACATTGGAAAATTATATAAATTTTAATTGTCCTAGATATATAGATAGAATATTCTGTAAAACTAATTTTAGATTTAAAAATGATATAATAATTAATAAAAATTTTACAACAATATTTGGTTCTTTTAAATATTTTTATGATTACGATCAAGATTCTATAGATTTTTATATTTTAGTATATTCTAAAGGATTAGGAATAAAATTAGCAACAAATTCAAATAAAGCTAAAATAACAGTATGTGAAAAAGTATATAATTTTAAAGAATTAAAAAATATTCGTTTTGGTATGATTCCGTCAAAATACAGTCCTAAAGAAAATATGTTTTATATAAACATGAATAGGGAAGATTTTGCTAAAAAATTATTATATTCTAATTTAAAATAAATATATAGCCCATAGAGATATTCTCTATGGGCTATTTTTTTTATAACATATTTTCACGCTTCATACGTTCTAATCTAAGATTATTTCTATCTGCAATAGATTTTTCATGAGCTGCTTTAGCTTTTCTAAGTGAATTCTTAGATTCTTTTTCTTCAATTTCAGCTTTCTTATGTCTTTCTTCTAATTTACGTTGTTTCCATGTTCTATAATTAGGATACATTTTAGGATTTTTTCTATGATCCCTCTCGTATTGTCTCATTTCTTTATTTTCGAAATTATCAATACTAAGTTGTCCGCCTTTTTGTTGATATTGAATGTATCTTGCTCTTTTTTTATTATCTTCTTTAGCCATAGCTTTATTTTCAGATTCTACAGCTTTTCTATTACGATAAGAACTAATAATACTTTCATCTAAAGGATAATTCATCATACTGCCACCACCTCATAACGATTATTATCTTCATCGTAAGCAAATTCTTCATCTTCAACAGTATCAAATTTAACAATATTAATTAATGATGTATCAAATTCACAATCATCTATAATATTATAATCACTATCAATGATGTATAATTCTTTATTTTTAGTACATACGATATTATATTCAGCAGGTAATACTTGAGTCTTTTTAGTTTCTATCTTTTGTTCTTCTTCGCCTATTGATAATCTATCATTTAGTATCTTATCAATTTCTTCATTAGATGGCTGTTCAATATTTTCTTCTTCAGCTTCTTCCATAGAACTCTGAAGTAATGTAGTTTTATCACTCTTATTAAGAAGTCTATAAAGATCAAGAATATCCTTACTAACACCAGATTGCTGATCTTCAAGTTTATTATTAGCACTAAACATTTTAGCTTCCATATCCATTTTAGTTCTTTTAATATTAGTTAATTCTTTAATAATATTAAGTCTCTTTTCTTTAATAGATATTAAATTAGCTGTCTGGGATGACATGAAGACTGGGTTTGCTCTCGTTGGTGTCTTCGCTACAGCATCAAGTCTATCTTTTGCTTCATTAAATAATATATCTAAAGATTGTAATTCTAATAAGAGCATATTATATTCTTCATCTAATTCTTCTGGATTTAATAATAGTTTATTACTAGCCATATATCTCACTCCTTTATTAATAGTATAATTAAAAGTTGATTTTTAATAAAAAAAAGAGCAATACTCGGTTCGATCCGTAGATAGGCTATTGCTCTTTTTTTGCTTGGTCATTATTAGCTTTTTTAACTGTCCGGATCAGTAGCTAATAATGGAATATCGACTTTGATATTCACCGGGGGCGTTGCTTATTCCTCTTTTTTCAACTGCTCTGCCATGAATAACCCTGTTATTCCCACTGTCAGCACATGTGCTGGAAGGCATTTTGCTTGTAGTTAAGAGCCTCGACGTCTTCAAAGGACCGCATAGAAGACCATATCATTTTAACATATGGTTGTTTCTTCTATTGTTGTAAAACTATGAATAAGGTTAATGTTTTTTGCGCAACAATCTATTCATAAAACCGAGAAAAACATCAATTTCCTCTTCCTTATTCATAAATATAATATATAAATAAAAATATAATCTAAAAAAAAAAGAATAACCCAGACTTTTCAACTACGCCTTATGTATCACCGGTCGATTACTGCGTGTATTATTCTTTTTTATTATGCGGACGTAAGATATGTATAGGTTCACAGCCGATTACTCGATCTATATAGTACGTATACTATATTATATAGAACATGAACCTCACGGTAAATCAATATCTTTACGGAGTACAGAAATAGTACCCATCAGACTCATTTTTTTTTTCTTAAGAAACCTCAGCAAAGACCCTATTGCTAGATAATTACCTCTAGCTCAGTCTTCATAAGTTACATGTAACCTTAGCGTGTTTGGTTTCGTGTAAAATGGCGAAAAACACAATAATAGCTTCCATTTATGTTTTACTTATCCAAAAGTCTGGTAAACATCGGGAAGTTCTTCTTGCTATTATCATAAAAATAATATATATTTATTTTTCCTTAAAGAAAATTTCTTTAATAAAATATTTACTAAAGTATTTATCAAAGTATTCTATTAATACTGGATCATTAGATTCTTTAATAATACTAGATAATTCTATACTCTTTAAAACCATCTTAGCATCCTTATCTTTATCAAACCAGTATATATGAATCTTATCATTAAATACTTTACCATTATATTTACATGTAAATGGATATGTAAATATAATAGGATCACCATCTATTGTCTTAGTCATTTCACCTAATTCAAGTACTAATTCTTTACATTTGATATTAATAACTGCTTTACGTTCTTCATCAAATTTAATTAAATGTGATTCATAATCATCATCGATCTTCATCCAAGCTTCTGTATGTATAGGTGTTTCTTGATCTTTCTGAAATCCATTAGAAATACCTTCATATTTTTCCTGAAATACTGATGGTTTTCTAAAAGTATCTATTCTATAAGATACTTTACCATTATCATCTATGACTCTACATACATATATACCTTCTTCACTTGGAAGCTTTTCTTTTACATGTATAAACATAACTATTTCTCCTTATCTGTTACATTGAGATTAAAAGTTATTGTATTATCCAAGACATTATGGGCGAATTTAAAGACTTTGTAGTTCTTCAAGATCTCTTCACCTATTGCAGTAGCTAAGTCTTTTAACATATAACTCGGTATCTCATCTTTACTAATATCTTCTAAGTTATTGATTTTCTTGTATAATTCCGGTTCACAATCTTTAATAAAGCTGATATCATAGTTAATACTAACTGTATTTTCTTTAATATTTTCTTCTTCTTGCATTTCTGTATCCATTGGTATATCTTCTTTAAAGAATTCCAGCATTTCATCAAACGCTTCAGCTTCATTATCTTTCTTTTTAATATCAAAAAGTCTTTCAAACATATTCTATCCCTTCCTATATATAAAATAGCTCTTAAGGAATATTACTTCCTTAAGAGCATGTTATTAAATTATACCTTTGCAAATAAACTGATTAGATGTAACTAAAATACCAATAATACTTATAACAGCCTTAAGTATTTCAGTTTCAGTTTTTAATGAATTAACTATTGAAGTTGATTCATCTGGTTCATAAGCTTTAGTTTTAAGATTATATATACATTTTTCTTCTACACATTTTTTAATAATTTTATTTATCTCTTTATTTGGAATACCTGCATTTACAAGTACACATTTATAACATTCCATAAATGCTTCAGCTATTAAATCTTCAAGAGTTGTTAATAGTTTATAATTCTTAACTACTCTTGCAAATGGAGTATGCTGAATACATTTAGGAATAGCTAAATTACCGCCTGAAACATAACCTGTTTCTAATGCTGCCTTACAAGCAAAGATACTATCTTCAATAAGATATCTTCTATTATTCTTTTCTAATTCAGTATCTCCACCTACATAATATTTTACAATAGATGAATTAAGATTACCTCTACGAGTCTCTAACTTAAAGATCTTATCATCGAAAGAGTCATCCTTTAATTCCTTAAGCTTCTCTATCTCTTCTGTAATAAAATCTACTCGTTCAGCAAGTTCTTTATCAGAACACTTTCTACCAATAATCTTAGTAGTCTTATTAGTAATTGAGATCTCATCACAAGAGCCTAACATCTTATAGAAGTTTTTCTTAAAGTCTTCTTCTTTCTCAAAGTTCTTATCATAAATAGTGCTTTTTGTAAATAAAGCAATATCTTTAAATATTTCTTCCTGATTTTTATTCATAAAATTAAAATCAACTAAACAGATCTGAAGATCAGGATTCTGCTTCTTATTAATAATCCAACAAGAAACAAATTCTACAGAAAAGCTCTTAGCGATAATAACTACTGGCTTTGTCTGCTGAGATACTAAATGACCTATTACATCTACAATATAATTAAGATCTGTTGAATCAAGTCTATCATTACACATAAATATAAAAGGATCTTTAACAGAAAATTCTGGCTTATTTTTATTAGTAGTAAATTCTTCTGCAATCATTCCTGATGCAAATTCAAGACCATTCAAATATTCATAAGAGTCTGTAGAATCTTTAGAATTCTCTAAATAAATAAAGCCTTCCTTACCGATCTTCTTATAAATATCATAAATATTCTTACCAACTTTTTCATCATTATTATTAGATACTTCCGCTATCTTCTGAATAATGTTAAAATTACTTTCATTAATAGGAGTTGCAAATTGCTTAATATTTTCGTTAATATAACCTTCTAATTCTTTTAAACCATCGAATATTTCTTTAGGTGCATATCCAGATAATTTACCATTAAGATTATTATTAATAGTATTAAACAAACTCTCTGCAATAACTACTGATGATGTACTACCATCACCAACAGTCTGTACTAAATTAAAAGAAATCTTTTTAATAATTTCATAAATAGTTCTTGCTACCGGGCTTTCAAATCTTAAGCTAGATAAAATAGTATAACCATCCTTAGTAGCAATATGACCACTTATTTTATCTTCAATAATTGTTGAAGAACCATAATAACCTAATGACTTTCTAAGGCTATCTGCTATAACCTTAAGAGTCATTGATGAAAGATCTTTATAATCTTTTTCTTTTACAATATTATCACTTTTACTATATACTATATTATTTTCCATAATATGTTTACTCCTTAATTTTTTAAAATGATAAATGTGTATTTATTATTATCTTTCGTAATATTAAAAATACCATTCAAATCATATTTATCTATTAGTTCATCAATAGTATTATCTATATTAAATACTATCTTCTCAAAATTACAAATCATCGCATCTGTTGACTCACAATCATATCCTTCAACTACACTATAATCTATATTTTCTGATCTAAATATATTTACTAATTTATTAAATTCATATCCATTCTTTTTATCTAAGGATTCTATAAAGTTATTTAAATCAGCACTATATTGATTTTCGATTTGTTCTTCTTCATTTATTACCTGATTTGATGGTTGTATAAGATCATTATAATAAAAATAAATCATAAAATCAACCAACTTTCATAAATATATGCCCAACCTTATTTCTTATTAGATGCTAAGTTGTTAAGCTTAGCATTCTCGGCTTCTATACGTTTTCTGTCTAATTCCATTTTTTCTTCTTTAGCTTCTTTTAAAGATAGTAATACTGAATAATCCATTTGCATCATTTCAGTAATACTTATTTTACCTTCAAATAAGTCTAATAAATATAGTAAGAAATTAGCACTATTTTTATATTTCTCTTTTAATAATAAGTTGCCTTCTAAATCTTTGCTTACTGGTTGAGCATTAGACGAAAAAGCACATTTTCCATATCTACCGGCATTTCACCAAGATCTTTTCCACATGAAGGACATTTAAAGTTAGGAATTCTATATTCTGTCTTGTATTTATTTGTCCATTCATCAATAGCTCTTGCTAACTGCTTTGAATCATTAATAGATAACTGCTTAAGAATCTTAATAATCTTTTCATTACCTGATACTGGATAATAAACAGGACTCTTCTTTTCAAGAGTTTCTGGTACATTAAGAAGATAAACATTCTTTATAAATAAAAGTGTAGCTAAATCACTAGCTAAGCTTTCAAGCTGATCTGTAGGTGTTGACTTTAAGATATCAAGCTGATTCTTAAGAGATGGTACTCGAATATCAATAATAGTCTTTGACTGCTCTAAGCATACTCTCTTATGTTCAGAAAGTAAAGAAGCCTTAATAACAGCATCTGAATTATCAGCTGTCATAGCAATTTCATTTAATCTTTCAAAGATAGCTTCATCCTTACTAAATACAAGACTATCATTTGGAATATCATGTGAAAATTCATGTTCACAATGTACACACTTAAAATCAAACTTTGTACTACCTGGGAATGTCTGCATATGTAAACCATAGAATAAAGACTGAAGATCAAAGAATGATGTACATTCACAGAATGTATCAAAATTAATTGGTCCAATACTTGTAGCCTGAATTCTATTATGAATAATCTGATAAATCTTCAATGTACTATGATATTCATCCATTGTAGAATTTGTAATAGCATCAATATCATCAAACTTAAGAGCATTCATATAAGCTACATAACAACTCTGTGGAAGTGGTACTTGGAATGTAGGTGTTGAATTAAAAATTAAATCTAAATTACTATGCTTTTCAAGACTATTAAGTGAATCTGAAATTATAATATTATTTAAATCAATATTCATTGTAGGAAGAAGTTCATTAATCTGAACCTTCATATCATTCATTACATCATGCTTTGGACTAAGATTAAGAGGATCTGGATTAACATCTTCCTTTTGAGTGATAATATCCTTTGCTGAAAGACTCTTTGATGATTTTCTCTTAGTTGGTACATTATTACCTTTAGTCTTAACACTAAGATCTAATTCACCTTTAAGTTCTTTTTTAGCATTTTCCATAGCTTCAAACATTTCTTGATTAACCTGAACTTCAGGTACTATATCATTTTGATCAAAATTAACTTTCTTGCCCATATTAGTTTATTCCTTTCTTATTATTATAGATCCATCTTAGAAATTATTTTACTATTAGATGAATCTCCTGTATAAAATAGACTAAGTTTATATTCTTCTGAATTTCCATTTGGATTAGTATCATATACTGTAAAAAATATAGCAACTGTAATATATTTATTATCAGAACTTCTTAAAAATTCTATTTCTTGTTTAGTAGATATATTTGTATTAATTAAATCTTTATTTAACCATTTAGTCATTTGATTATTAATATTAGTATTAAGTTCTGATTTTAAACCTTGTGTAGCTAATTCAAATAAATAATTTTCAATACCTACACCAAAGTCTGGATTATTAGGATATGTACCCGGTTTAGTAACTAAAATATTTTGAATCATTCTAGCTACTGCTTCTTTACCTGATGTACCTTTTAATTTTTTAAATTCCGAAATATTTAGTGTTACATCTCTTATCTCTGTAGGAGTATTATTTTTCATTACAGCTTCTTTACCGGCTTTTACCATATCTTGAATCTTTTTATTAGCTTCATCTAAACTATTTTGCCGATATATTTCATAAACGTCACTTACATTTAAATGACCATTTGAATAAGCTCTATTTATAGCATCTATATAAGACTGATCGAATTCTCTAACTCCTATATTATTTGTGTTATCATTAGGCATTTTATATCACCTCATTTTTTAACTTATTAATATAGTTTATTTATACCTTTATGTTAGTTATAGTATTAAAAATTAAAATTTTTAATTTTTTTAAAAAAGAAATTTATTAAATAATAATTATTTATTAAGGAGGGAAAAATATGAGTGAAATAATAGAAAATATAATTGATGAAAATGAAAAAAATAAAAATACTAAAGAAAGAATTAGTGATATTAAAGCTTCCTTAGAATATACAGTTTCAGATGATGAAATTAATAATATCAATAATTTAAAAAATATTGTTGAAGATTCTACTATACCTAGAAAATATACATATGTGCCTAAATTAACAGCTATATTTTCAGATGGTACTGTATATGATTTATTACAATATACTACAATAGTTCAAACTGAAATTAATTTAGATATATATGTGTTTCCATTAATATCTGTTAGATTAGATGTTCCAGTAGAATTAGTACCTAAGATTCAATTTGATGATGACTTAGTTATTAATTATGAATTGATGTACAATGCCAATACAGATTTAGATACAGCAACAATGTATAATATATTATGGAATATTAATCTTAAAAAAGTTAAACAAGAAAGTTCACCTATTATGATGAATGAAATATTCTATAAGGAAGTATCTGAAGAAATTAGAAGAGTTCCTTTAGAATTAAAACTAATACCAGAAGATTGTTTAAATGCTAATAAGATATTATTCTCAGGTGTATATAGTAAATGTGATATGGTTCAAATGTTAACTTTATTAACTGAAAAATTAAATTATAAAACTTATATATCAAGACCAGATAATATTAGAAAGTATAATCAAGTAATATTTCCACCTTGTAATATATTTTATGGTATTGAATATTTGGATCAATATTATGGATTATATGATAGAGGATTAAAGATGTTTTATGGTTTTGGAAATAGTGTCATAATGTCAAAGAATCATTATATAGAAACTGGTATGAATAAAGTTAAAGTATCATTTGCTCAAAATAATAATGGTTATGATATTTATAATTATACTAATGGTGGTATAGAGCAATTAGGTAGTGACTATTATATATCAATAACTCCTAATAAAGTTAAGATTTTAGATAAAAGACATTATATGAAAGAGACTTTAGGTACTATAGTAACAACTTATTCAAGAGATGATCATGTATATTTTGAACAAGCAAGAGAATATGATTATACAGAAAAAGAAGATATTATAGAAAAAGTTAAATCATATGTAAACCAATATAATAATACAAATAAAGAAAAAGAATATTTATTAAGATCTGTATATTCAAGACAAATAGAATTAATGCTTGAAGGTGCTTTATTACCACCAGATGGATGGTTTAAAGTATTTGATATTAATTTTGATTCTAATAATTATAATTCTTTAAATGGTCTTTATTGTATGCATGGTTATTATTTTAGATTAGCTAAAATTAGTAATAAAAATAGTACAAGAGGTTTTGATGTTACTTCTGCTATAGAATTAACTGAAATATAAAAAAATTGAGTAAAAACCTATATAGGTTTTTACTCAAAATAATATTAATCTTTATACCAGTTGGCGAGTCTATGCTTATCTGTGCCAAAGTTATCTTTACCCTGATTGATAAAGACTTCTTCAACTTCTCCGGTCTTATAATTAAGCATTTCACATTTCTGCTGATAGTTATATTCTACAATAGCATTTGTCTGATCTGCTGCAAAGTATACTTTTTCACCATTAGTTCTATCTACGATACCAACAATATTTTCACTAACTGCTTCAGCATTATTTAAATCATAACGTTCACAGTCATATACCTGAACTGTTGATGTATAAATATCAGATATACTACACCAATCCATTCTCCATTTTACTTCATCATAGATTCTAAGTAAATCATTCTTCTTATACTGAGGCTTAGTCGGATCTTTAATATATTCGATCAAATCATCTCTATCTAATAAATCATTACCTGATTCTACTAATGGCTTATGCTTCTGAACTAATAATAATTCATAAGGCTTATACTTATCAAAATAATTAAATACGTTCTTATCGATCTTAGGGCTATTAGTTATAATACTTATAATTTCAGCTGCTGTCATAATATCATTCCTTTCTATAGAAATATAACCATTTGTTAAAAGGAGGCAAACTAATATGAATATAGAAATTTTAAAATTCAAAATAACTGATTATAAAGATAAAGTTATCCCAAAAAAATTATTTAGAAAAGAAAAAATAGTTAAAGAAGAAATATCATATGAAATTAAATTATCATATAATTTAGATGAAGATAGATTTTATTATGAGGATGAAAATAAATTAATCCCTACTAAAAAAGATTTATCAAGATCTATATTAATGTTATATGATATTTATAAGAGATATGAGAAGTTTGGTTATGCAGAAAATTTTATATTATCCAAAAATAATTTAGGAGTATTTCTTAAGAATTTCTTTATATGTAATAATGATGAAAATGATAGTTATTTAAAAAGAATGATTTTTGGAACTCAGCCTATTAATATAATGCTTATTAATAGTGTTTTAGATGAATTAAATATCAAAGATGTAGATTTTACTAATTACTATTATTATCAGTATCCTACTATAAAATTTAGATAAAAAAAAATGCTAGACGTAATGTTACATGTAACATTACGTCTAGCTCCCGTTAATAGACTCGATATATGCTATATGCACTATTAACCATACTAAGCCTTTCAGTAGTAAACTACCCTCGGAGATTAATAGAACATTACATACTCTATCTATTCACAATTATAATATATATTTAAAATAATGAGTTAATACGGTTTATAATAAAAGTTATATACATTCCTACTATAAAATTTAGACAAAACAAAAAAAAAATAAGTACAACAATGTACTTATTTTTTTTTTCTCTATTTCGCAAGAAACGTTGCTTCACAGCAAGGCTAGACAAGCAAGCATAGAGAGGCACTCTTGTTCTTTTTTCAATGGTCTACAAGGAAAAGACCCTGACATATTATGAACAACTGAATAAAATATTATTTATAAGTAAGTGTATACTATACACTTACTTTCTGGAGGACTTTTGAAGAGAATATAAGGGGGATATATTCTCTTCATCACAATTATAATATATATTTGAAAATTACATTTAAAACAGAAATTATATCCCTAAAGGTTATTAACCTTTAGGGATATAATTTTAAATAAATAAATCGTCACCTGGATTGCTTGTTGCATCATATTTAGGAACGACATCTTGTCTATTATCAGGATTATAATTACTTTCAAGACTGTTTGAAGTACTCATATCTTCCTGTTTTAATGTAGTAATTGTTTGATGTTCTGTCTGTCTTACGTCATCATCAAGAGCTTTTGCAAGTTTCTTAACTGTATCCGCAGCCTTAAGCTTTCTTTTAGCAACTGCCTGATCATGTTTACTATTAGAAAGAGCTACAGCATCTGCTTCCATAGTCATAGAAAGATATTTTAATGATTCTGCAATATCATTCTTCTTGAAGTAGAACCAGCAAATAAATACTCTAATTAAATAGATAGCTGCAACAATGGCTGTACCAACTAATGCAATACCAGCTGTAGCAGCAAGAACCGGATGAGCACCAGCACCAGCTGTAACAATTTGACCTAAAGTACCAACAATTGAAGCTCCTTCTGGAACTGCTTCATTATAAACCATTTCATATTCTTCAACTTTTCTTTCAAAAGTTTCATTAAGAGTAAGTTTATTATTTCTACAAAGATCGTTAAACTTTTCAAGATTTTTAAATAAAATATTTTTCTTTAATGAGTTTGTCGGTGGATCTCTATAAATTAAAAGATTATCTTCAGTAATAGAAATACAATTAATAAATACAATTGATGTTGCATCCATAACAGCTAATGATACTGTCTGATATAAAAGAATATTAACACTATCGTTTGTATCATAAGCTTTTTCAAAATACTTAATATTCTTTTCAAGATTATTCATAGCAGTTTCAACAATATGAAATGCTGTTACAGCTTCTACTGTATTTTTACCCTTAGCTTTTTCAAGCATAGGCTTTAAAACTGATAAACACTTCTTAGTAATCTTATAAGCCTTAGACTTAGTAATATTACCTCTTGTTTGTGGTAAATCTAAGAAAGCACCTTTCTTATTTAATGCTTGAAGACGCTTTTCTGATTTCTTCATAGCTATAGAACCAACTTTATCAGCTAATCCTATTTTTTGTGCTTCAGTTAAACTATTTAAAAATTTATCTGATACTACAAAAGAATTTGTATCTAAATAATTTTCTTTTAATACAGCTTCTAATGTAAATCTATCAGGAGTCATATTCATTATATAAGCCATTTTTTACACCCCTCTCTATTATCTACCAAATAATGACTTAAGATCATCTAAGTTAAGAGGCTTCGGCTTCTTCTGTCTCTTAAATGCTTCAAGCTTTTTAACGATATAATGACCAGATGGCTCATCATAAATATATACTGTATTTGTAGATTCATCAATATAACCAAAATTTAATAAATATAATTGATCTAATAAATTCTGAGCAAATTTAGGTAATGTTAAATCAACCTTATATGTATTAGCTATATAATCTACTTCATCTTTAGAAACCATTAATGTAGCAACCTTAATAGGAGCATCTAAAGAATGATTTGATAATCTGGTTGCTTTATTCATAGCTCTAAGCTTCTTTAATTTAAACCACCAATAGTTAGATGATTTAGCGGCCTGAATACCAGTATTCTTCATGTTTGTAAAGTCAAATAAGAATTCAAATAAACCTTTAGCAAAATTATATTCACCAGTAGTCCATTTAATAAATCTGAAGAAACCAGTATTCTTATATGAGTTACCAATATTAAAGATGATATCTTCTGATTTAATAGGATGAGCTACACATTTAACACCAAAGATAACTTCTTTTTCATCAAGAGATGATCTAGACATGCCATATGATGGATTCTTTTCATTTCTAGAACCAATATTAAAAATAGATTTACCATCAGTTCCTGGAATTGGAATACCTATACCTGCAGAAACTGAATTCTGCACAGAGTTGGCTACAGAAATTCTAACTTTTAAAAACGTTGGCTGTAAATCATTAACCTTTTTAAACATATCTGGATCAAATACATTCTTATCAGAGAATGTAGCTGTTGATGAGCTAGAAGTTGTTTGCTTAACAGAATAACTAAAAGGTCCAATATCATTAGTTGATTCCCATGAATTATCTGTTTTATTAACAATTGTTCCGTTTGGAGTATCATCTTTGGCTTCTTTTAAGTATTTAGGTAAAGTAGTTTCATTTAAAGACCATTTACAGAATTTATCTTCAACTGGAATTAATGAAGATTGAAGAGCAGAATTAATAGATTCTTCAAATAATGCTGGTGTTCTCATAATTTGAGAATTTGGTCCACCTTCAATATTAGTATGTACAAGTTTTAATGCTGATAAAAGATCGCCAGTACCATTAGTTAATTTACCAAAATCATTTTGAAGTAAAAGTCTAAGCATAATAGTATTTTCAACTTCAAAACCATCAGCTAATGCAGTTGCTGCATCAACCGAAATATTTTGACTTATTAATAATGGAAATTGTAATATATAATCTTTAGCTAACATTTTAAGAGATTGACCATTTGGCATTGTTTGTTTATAATCTCTAGATGTTGTTGCTCTCATTGTCATATAACGATCTAAGATATTATTAAAAGCTCCCATAAAATTCATTCCTTTCTATTAAAAAATATAAATGGTTGTTAATAGTGTATTATTAATGAAAAAAAAAATAATTAACCCTATAAAGGGAGGCTAAGTAGTATTGCATACTTAGCCTAAACAAAAATTAATATCAGAGGCCCACAACAATACTTAAATTGTTTACAGTTTATTTTTAATTGAAAAAGTTTTAATTAAATACCTAATAAAATTCCAATGATGAGCTTATAAATTAAACTAGCCATGTTATAAAACCTCTCAATTAAATAAATTGAGATTAATATTAGTGAGAGAGCATTGGTTTACTTCTGTAATATATTGTATCTGTAGGAACAAACTATCTTAAAAGATATCAAACATATCTCCTACTGGGCTTGACGACTAGTGAAGCATGGTTCATCACCCACTAATCTCTACTATAATAATATATATTTAAAGATTTTTATGTAAAACAACAACCTAATATTAAATTTATATATAGAAGAAGGTGATTTAATATGAGAAATGCTGCTGATATTTTAAAAGAACGTTATATTGATGAAGTTAATATATATGATAATTTTAATCCATATAGAATTAAAGAAAATGTAGAGCCTTTTATGGGAGGATTACCTATAATATTTATGACTACACCTTCAATGTCAATTATTGATGGAGATGCTGTATACGAAAATTTAGCATTGGTAAATCCTTTATTTACATTATTAGAAACAACTGATTTTAATTTATTAAAAGGACTTCAATATGGTGAAGGTGGTACTAATTCACCTTTTATTAAAATATTAACAAATAGATTTAAAGGTATAACTCTTAAAGACTTTGTTATGAGCACAACAGACGAGCATGAAACATATTATGGTTGGAAACAAATTCTTCCGGGATCAACAGTTGAAAACTTTACGGCTGAAGGATCTTTGATAGTAACATTTTCTGAAACTAAAAACTTAGATATTACTAAATATAATTATGCTTGGATGAATTATATAGAAGCTGTTAGATATGGTACTTATGAACCAAAAGCTTCAACAAGAAGTACCAGAACTTTAGATTTTACATCTTCATTATATTTCTTCTTATTAGACTTTGATATGAGAACGATATTATATTTCTGCAAATATACTGGTGTATATCCAACAAATGTTCCATTAGGAAGTACTATTATTAGTGATAATATATCTACAACTAAAAATATGATTGATTCTCCTATTACATTTGCATATCAATATAAAGAAGAAATGAATCCACAAATATTATATGATTTTAATATAGTATCTGAAGATCCAGGTAGTTTATTTAAAAATCTTAAACATGGTGAAGATGGTACTCCAAGTTTATATGGTGGTTTTAAACAATATAATCCTACTGATTATATGATAACTAGTACACTTAATATAGAAGATAAAAAAGATAATAGTTCGACAAATGCTCTTTTAGATGATGGTAGAGATTATTTATATGTAAAGAATTATAACACACCTGTAATAAGAATGGCTAATGAAGAAAGTTATGATTCTAATAGTCAGACTAGCTTTAATAGTGCAGAAACTAATAAAACTACATTTGTAATGGAATTCTTAAATACTAATGAAAAAGCTACTGCTGCAAGTATCTTTAATGATGGTACATCTAGTAATGGTGCTGCATATAAGTCTTCAGCTCTTAGTGAATTAAAGAATAAAATTCGTGGAGAAGCTTTAGCATTATTAGCATCTACAGTAGGTAAATCATTCTCCAGTGTTGATGATTTAAATACTCATAGAGAAATTTATGAATTATGGTTAGAAAATGTTAATGGTGGAGATATTAAAGATGCTAAAGATGTTGATTGGAGTGATAATCCAGTTTATGCATCTGAAGAAGCTTATGAATATGCTAAAGAATGTTGGAAACAACAAGTAGAACGAGAAGGTTTGCAAGAAGGTACAGTAGAATATGAAGAAAGATATGCTGAATTAGAAAAAGACTATTGGAATATTAATTCTGGTGGTCTTCAATATGAATTAGGTGAAGATGGTGAAAAATTATCAGCTGGATATGAAGATGGTGACTTTGAACAATGGATGCAAGAATATAGTAAATACGAAAATCCAGAAAAATATCAGGAATTAGTTACATTAGTTAATAAAGCTAAAGAAAAAACTAATGAAGAATATCAGGCTAGTGTTGATAGATCTAAATACGATACATATGCCAATCAATCAGCTGAAGAATTTGCTAATTTATATGGTGAATTCTATGGAGTAATTTAAATAAAGAAGGTGAAAATATGGCAATAGATATTACTAATAAAATAACATCAACTGATTATGCAGATAATACAGTTGATACATCTGATAAATCTATTATAAATATTAATTCAACAAGTTATAATGTATTTAATAATTGGATGGACTTTGTTAAGAAGTATTTTGGTTTAGATGAAACAGACTCTCCATATATAAGTACTTTAAAGTCTTCATTCTTTGGTTATTTTAATGAAATAGCTTCTAGTGAAATTAAGAATGCCGTTTATCATAAGAATTTCTTATATGATGAGCACTTTTTAAATACGGCTATTTTACCAGAAAGTATTTATAATTTTGCGAAGCAATTTAATGTACCAATAGATACTGCCACTCCAGCAACAATGTATTTAAAAATAGGTGTTGCCGAAAGTAGTTTAACGTCTAGTACTTTATTAAAAGAAGTTTCTATTGATAAAGAATCTACTAATAAAAATGATAATGTCCTTAAGATATATAATTTAACATTTACTAGAGATAACACTTTATTTACAGTAAGTAATTATAACTTTTTATTACCATATCCAATAGTATTAACTATTCAGGAAATAAGTGGTGTTACACCAGATGATAAATCTTATAGCTATGCAGTTAATTATGATACTACTGCTGAAAGATTTCCTTTTACAGAAGCCATGGGCACATTACCATTTTTAAAAGTATGGAAAGAAAATGTTGATGATGTAGATTATGTATTTATAGCCTTTCAGGTATATCAGTTTGAAAAAAGAACTACTGAAGTATTAGTCACTTCAACACAAGATAACCCTGATACTATTTATCATAACGTTAAATTTGATAATCAATTAGCATTCTTTGATGCTAAATATGAATTTAATGGAAAGATTACTGATTTAAATCTTTACTTTAATAATATATATGTGCCTAGTGAAGAAGAATATTTTGCATATTATACATATTTAAATGATAACTGCTTACAGATATCTTTTTCATCAAACGATATTACAGGTTTTAGACCGACACAGGGTTCTACCTTATATTTTAGGACTTATACTACATTAGGCGAGGAAGGTAACTTTGATTACTCTGGTGGAGTGTCTATGAAGTTTACTAATAACACTTCATATGGTTATCTTGATTTCTCTTGTGAAACATTTGTTGATGGTTCTAGTGGTGGTAAAAATCGCTTAGACACTTACGGTCAAAAGATTAAAATCTTAGAAAAGATTACTACTAGAAATAATGTAATTACTGATAATGATTTAATAAGATTCTTTGATTCTGTTAATGAGTCTTTAAATATTAATGGTAGTACTATTAAATTCTTAAAGAAACAGGATGATGTAATTAAACGTATTTATTGTAATTTCTTATTATTAAGAGATGAAAATAAACGTGTAATACCAACTAATACAGCTCCACATATTAAAGTAAAAGCTCAAGATTTATTAGTTGATAAGAATAAATACGTTATTAAAGAGCATTCTATCGTTAAATGTAATTATGTAAGAGATATTGCTAATTATAATCCATTAACCATGGATCCAGAATTAGTAGTGGAAAACTTTAATGACTATTTTGATACTACAAATAATTTAAGATATTCTCAAGACTATATCGAGTATTTCTTAGACAATGAATATTTCCAGAACATCTTAAATGAAAAGACTGAGTCTTATGAAATAGCCTTAGATACTTTAGATAGTATTTATGATATTATGAAATTCTTTGAAGTAGAAAATGATGAATTAGTTTATACTATTCCATTTATGATTTCTATTGAAAAAGATCCTTTCCTTAAAGCTACTTATTATAATATGGATGTAAATACTAATGCTCAAATTAACTATAAATATTTAAATAGTAAAGTTGGTGCTTCATTCAATATTAGTACTTTAAGTATTGAAAAAGATGTTAATCCTACAGCCACTAATAAATATACTTTAGATTCTAATGTATATAAATTATCATTTAATTTAAATACTAATGTAAGTTATTCTGAACTAAAAGAAAAAGTTGTTGTTAAATGTTTAATGACTGATATGAAAGATTCTAAAGTATATGGTCATTTCTTCTTTAAACTTAGAGATGTAGATATTGATGAAAATAATGTAGTAAGTTATTCTTATAAATATGAAGCTGAATTAGCTACAGATTATACTTTTGATAATGGTATGCTTAATATGTATAACTGTTTATACAGAAATATAGCATCTATTAATGGTTATAAGAGTCAATTATTTAAAACAGTTCCTATTGATGAAGATATCTGTTTCCAGATTGGTATACTTTATTATGATAAAAGTTTAGCTGAGACACAGAATAAAGAAGAAAAGGCTGACTGGTTCTATCCTTTCCCTGATGGTTTTATTCAAAATATTGAAGACGCTGTAAGAGTTATAGATGATAGAACTGGTGGTAAAGAATTTACTTCTTGTGAAGATTTAACAGATCAGTCCGAATTTTACACAAATACTAACGATGTTACCTTATGGAAAGGTTATAGAAATATAGATTCTATACTTTTCTTACCGGTTGAATTAGATTCTTCAAACTCAACAGGTTCTAATAATAATTATCAATATTATCAAGATAAACCATTTGATTGGAATATAGAAATTGATGATAAACATCCATATACGCATTCATTTGGTTGTCTGGCATATTTTTTAAATGAGCATAAATTATCAGATTGTAAACTTACTATAAAAATAAAAGATACATTCCCGGTAAATAATCCAGATGCTGATACTAATCATTTAAGTTTAAATGGTTATGCTAAAATTGTAATACCAAATCTTAAAATTGATACAACAGTAATTAATATAGAAATTGGTCATAAAATTAAATATGATGAAGCATTACCTAACTTTGGTAATGAAGATGAGAATATTTCTATTACTAAATCATATGATAAAGATGGTAATAAATTTATAACTATTACAATTGAGAGTATTATAAAGATTATAAATGATATCAATACAAGTTATATTAAAATTATTACTGCTGATGAGGATGAAAGTGATGAAAGTTACAAAATTTATAGAAGATTAAATGAAACAGTTCCTATAGATGATACATTAGGACATACAATATTAGAAAATGTAGAAAAGATGGATAGAGTATCTGTTATGTTCTATAATATTGTAAGAGGAATTACTAATAATCTATCAAATGATGTAGTAGAAGCTGATATGAGTGAACTATCAATAGATTCTATATTAGTATCTAGAACTGATTATGATATGGATAATGATGTTGATAGTAGATCAAATATTAATAATTATGTATTAGCTACTGTATTAGATAATGCTTCTCCTGTAAAGATGTATCAGAATTTGTCAAGTGTTATGAGTTCTATTGTTGAATATGATGAAGAAACTGATACATTTGATATAGAATTAGTACCATTAATTTCATTAAGATATTATATGGCTAGACCAAAAATGTTATATGATTTATTAAATAAATTTATAGCTATTGTTGATAGCCTTTTACCTAGACTTGAAAATAATACTAATTGTGATATGAAGTTCTATAATACTTACGGCCCGTCAAGATATTATTATTTCACAAAACAGTATTTAGATGAAATTAATTACGTAGACAAAGAAACTGGAGAGGAAGTTGATATTAATGACGATAACTTCAATCCTTATAGAAGTGCTATAGTTACTACTAACTCTACAGTTATGTATAATTATTTAGGCAGAACTGATGCTATGTTAGATTTTACTATCTATGTAAATGAAAATATCACAAATCAAAAGGACGAAGAAATTAAGAAATATATTTCTGACTTTGTAGAGGCTTCTAATGATGATTTAATATTACCTATTTCTAATTTAATAGTAGCTTTACAGAATAATTTTCCTATTATTAAATTTATTAAATATAATGGTATCTTTAGTGATATTGTAAATAGTAACAACCCTTCAATTAATAATGACTATCAGTTAATTGATAATGATTTTGATTTTAATAATTTAAGTAAAGATGAAATTAGAACTTATGTTCCTGAATATCTTAACTTAAAGAAATCTGTTATTAAAGAAACCGAAGATGCCATTGTGTATACTAATAATATATTTAATTTACTTAAGTATTCTACATATGACTATGTAATTAAGATTACTTATAAATTATAAAAAAAAATAGAGATAAGCCTAGTGCTTATCTCTATTTTTCTATGAAAGGAAATAGGTAGGAAGATTTCTAATTAGTCGTCGAACTCTTCTTCCCCTTCATACTCTGTAGGCTCGTTACAATAAGGAAGTATATTTTCCTTAAAAAACTTTTCTGTAAATACGCCACAACGTTTTAATTCGGATAATGTTGTAAGAGAACATCTTTCAACGTTCTCATTGAAAGTAAAGCCGTAAAGAGCCAGACCGTATTTGAAATCTTTTTCAGTAGGATAGAGACCAAAATGTTCTCTGGATTGCATAGGCATTCCAGAAATTTCTAGTCTAGCTAACATAGCTTTCTTAGTATCCGGATTAAGTTGAATCTTAAGAGAGCATGTGGGGGTAAGTTCGACCGTAAGAATCTCATCATTCATAATTATTGTCCTCCTTAAAAATAAAAAATGAATATGATTTTACATGAATATAATATATATTTAAAAACATAAAGTTATATTTTTAAAGAAAAGTGAGGTGCTACTACGATGCAATATTTCCATGAAGAAAAGATATTAAGTACTTTTAATACTAAAGCGGCTAAGAAAAGAAGAGATAAAGTTAATAAGACTCAAGAACTTTTAGAATCATTTGATGCTTTAAGACAGACTGATGATATCATAGAAGAAAGACAAGAAAAGGCTTTACATGAAAGTTTAATGAATTCTTTTTCTAAAACAGGTAAAGAACTTGAAAAAGAAAATACTATTAGAGATGTAAATCATAAAACTGATTATATTAATGAACAAATCGATACACTTGCTAGAGATTTATTCTTCTATACAGTATATGAATCACTTTTAGTTGATGAAGTTATTAAAAATGCTAACTATGAATATATTAGAGAGCAAGCTTATGAATTCTATGATAAATGTAATGAAAAAGGTATGTTAGTAGTTAAAGAAAATAGTGGTTTTGATGATTTACTTGGCACAGCTATTTGTAATCTTAAAGAAGAATTAGTTAATAATAATAGTTGTGATATTGGTAAAGTTCTTGAAGAAACTGTTAATGATAAGAACTTCTTAACATTCTACGCTACCGAATCTATTAAGCTTAAGACTGCTGAAAGTCTTAGGAATGAAAAGAAGGCTTCTATTATTAAGGAAGAATTAATAAGTGAAGAAAAGTATGTTGATCCTTCTAAGTCATTATTCAGATTCCTTTTTGAAAGTAATATTCGTGATATTATCGATAAGACTGATATTACAGATCCAGAAAATCTTCAAGACATGGCTATGCTTGAAACTATTTTAGATTATACTATTATGGAAACTGCTAATACATTAGAATTAGTTAATTTCTCTAATCTTAAGTCTATCTGTAATAAACCTATTACTGTTTAAAATAATACCCCTAAAGTCTATAGACTTTAGGGGATATTTTTTAAATATAAATATGATATCTAATATTAAATGAACTTGCTAATTCTTTTGATAAAGACATATTTTCAAATGTTAATCTACTTGCAAGACAAACAGTAGACATATCAATATCAGTTATAATACCTGAATTACTTAAATCACAGTTAGCCATTACTAGACCAATTTCACTAAATGATTTACCAACAAGATCATTTCTAGTAATATCGAATTTAATAATATATTCTACTTCAAAATTAGTAGGATTTATTTTAATTTCAGATTTAGTAGTATCTATAGATTTACAATAAAAATTATCATCATCATTTAAACTACTTGGTGAAAAATATTTAGTGAGTCCTGTAGTATTATCAATAACACGATCACTATCAAATGTAAGATTATTAAGATATGCATCTGTATTTTGATAACTATTATTACCGCCATTACCACCATTATTAGCATTTTCAGGTCTAGGAATCATAGGAACAGGAACAAACATTGTTGAATCTGTTGTTAAAGTACTATCGCTAGTGAAATTATCTATTGGTGAAGGAACTCTAATAATGGAAGGATTACTAATATTAGATCCATTATTACCAAACATAAATCCACAAATAACCGGCACATAATTTTCTTTACCTTCACTAGCTACCGGAATATATCCATTTTCTGTTGCTTTTGAAATAATTTTTCTATCTTTAAATATATTATATAACATAGCTAGTCTAGCTGATAATAAAATTAAATTATCTACAGTTTTTAATAAATTACCTTTATCATCAAAGATTTCTACTCTACCTCTAATAGTTTTATCTTTAAATTCATAGAAATTTAACATACTCATTCGAAAAAACCTTCTTTCATATAGAATTTATAATATTAAGTTACTATTTATATTTAAAAGTAAAATTAACATATTTGTATAAAATATAAATAAAGGAGCAACTATCATGGGTATAGCTGAAAATACTGTAAAAAATAAAGTTGAAAAAATTAAAAAAGCTGAACTATCAATGGAAATTAAAGAACATATAGATCATTTAACCATATATATTACTATAGATCAAGCTATAGAACCTCAAATGAGACCTAGAGTTGGAAAATTCTTTAATATCTATGATCCATTGGAAAAATATAAGAAAATCTTAGGTGAAAAAATTAAAACTAGTTTAAATCATCTGCAAGTAAATATTGAAATGAATGAGGATAAATATATCGAAACTGAAATAGTTCTTACAAATATACCACCTAAAAATTTTACTAAGAAACAGTTAATAGCAGCATTTTTAGGAAATCTTAAATTTAATAAAAAGCCTGACATTGATAACTGTGTAAAAACTATATATGATAGTACAGAAGGTATAATATTCTTTAACGATAGTCAAATAGTTAAAGAAACCTTTGAGAAAAAATATAGCACTAAAGAAGAGACATTTATTATATTTAATATATATGATCAACCTAAAATTAAAGGAAGATTAAGTAAAAAAGAATTAGACGATATCAAAGATTATACTGATATCTTAAATTATCTAAATAATTTGGAAGGATGAACACAATATGAAAAACAATATTGACAAGCTTTTTAATGAAGAAGATACTAATGAATTAGAACAAATACAGAGATTAAGAAAGAATATTCTTAAAAATATAGGTATTAAAAATTTTATAGACCTTATTAGAACTCTTATAGATGAATCAGAAGACTATGAATTTACATCAGCTAGTAAACGTAAATTCATTAATATTAATACACCAATATTTACTATTAGAAAAAAAGGATTTGTTTATAATGAAAAAGACTATAGATCAGAGAAAGCCAAGGATGATAAGATTAATAGTATTGTTAATGAAATAAATCATGAAGTCTTAGAAAAAACAACTGAGCATATTTTAGATATTATATGTAGTGATCCAGACCTTAAAGCACTTTATGGTGATATGAATGAATCATTAAAAAATATTATATGGACTACTGTATTTGAAATTAGAGTTTCCTTAACTGATAATATTATCTATATGCGATATTGTATTTAATTTTTTATTTATATATTATTATAGTGAATATTGTAACAGATATTTAAAATAATTTTATTTAGGAGGAAATAAAAATGAACCCATTAACAATTTTTGCTATATCTGCAGCTGTTGGATTTGCAGGTGCTATGGCAGTACTATCACATCTTGATAAGAAAAAGAAGAATGTTATTGAAACAACATCTACTGAAACAAAGGATGATGAATCTGAAAAAGCTAAAGTAGACAAATCTATCAGTGTATTTATATCTACGCCATTTGCTGGTTTAGATGATAATACTATTGAACAGAATATTGAAGCAGCTAAACTGGAAGCTGCCGATAGGGTAAAAACTCTTGAAAATGATGAAAATCTAAAAATAGAATTCGTTCATAATTTCAAGAAAACAACAGAAGGTAAAAAGCCTTGCCAGCTCATCGCCGAAGCAATCTCAAAAATGGCAGATTGTGATTACGTCTATTTTACTAACGGATGGGAAAATTCCGAAGGATGTAAAATAGAACAGGAAATTGCAAATAGATATGGAATGCAGCGTATCTATTCATACTAAATAAGTATATCCCTAAGCTTATATAAGCTTAGGGATCTTTTATCTCATGAAGAGAATAAAAATTAAAAAGTGAGGTTAATAAAATGAAAATCGATTATGAAAACCATAAGATAACAGTTTTAGTTGACGGAAAAGACTTTGATTACAAAGTTCATAACTTTTTAAATGGCTCTTGCTATTTATATAATAAAATAGTAGAAGCAACCTTAATAATCGACATCAGAGATGATTATAAGGAAAACAATGATTGTCGCTTCTTTGGATTAAAAAAAGCATTTAGTAATTGTGAAAATTTAAAAACAGTTAATATATTAATTAGAAATGTTGACGGTCTTTTTAATTTTAATCCTGAAGCTAATATAATTGAAAAAGCTAAATGTTTTCAACATGCTTTCAATGTTGAAAAAATACTAGTTGTGTTAGAAAATACTTTTAAAGAAAGTATTAATTATCATGAATTAACACGCAACTATATAACAACAAAAAATGATCGAAAAGTAATAGGTTTATTAAATTTCTTAAAATTATTAACAGAGAGCCTTATTGTACCATACAATATGTATGATGGACGTTTATTAATAGATGATCTATCAATAGATGAGAATAATTTTTGGATGAATGATATATATGTAACAATAAAGAGGACCATACAGGGATCATTTAATCCAAAAGCATCTGATAATACTCGTGGTGCAAAGTTATTTAAGTACATTAGTAATTTAGAAACAGACGACGACCCAGTTAGTCTTAATATTAGAAATGTAGAGACTAATGAAGAATTTGTTTTATTTGAATACATACCAACATTAAATAAAAGATCGTTTTTAAAATGCAAAGAGTCAATTTTGGAAAATAATTATTTTCCAAAATTAAACGATAATTATAAGCATAATAATCAAGAATATGTTTATTATGATGTTATAAATTTTATTACTAATGAACTTAACCTTAGTAAAGAAAAAGCTATTTATAAGAAAAATACGTTAACGTTACAGTTAGATGCAACAACATATGCATTACTATTACTTAACATTAATTTATAATCCTCTTTTAAATACATAAAAATATCCCTAAAGACTATAAATGTCTTTAGGGATATTTTTTTTTTTAATTTAAACATTCACTATTTAAATTCGGAGGATGATTTGTCTGTCTTGACATGATGTTATAGTTCTTAGAACAATACTTCTTCTTAGAAATCTTAACACTTTCTTTAATTTTTGTATGATCCAGAGCTTGTTTGAATAAAGCTTTAAATTCTGACTCACCATAGTCTCTTACTGAGATACACATGCTTATAGGGTCTAACTCGTCACAACCCGGAAGAACTACTGATCTTGTGCTTTCACTAGATTTTCCACAAATAGCACATAACCACATATGCCATTCTTTTATACTACATACACCCATAGTGTTACCAATCTTATTTAAGCACTTTTCACAATCAGTATCTATTTCTGTTAAATTAAAACGGTTTAAATATTCATAACTAGTTCTAAAACCAGCAATAAATCCTAATTTCTTAATTTCACTACACCATTCATTAATCATATAAGTAAGTGTAGATTTAGCCATATTTTCTCTTAAAGAAGTTTTTATATCATCAATTACATAATAACACGGACACTTAAAATTCTTATCTTTGATAACTTCTTTAAAAGCTTCAATTTCTTTTTTTGTTTCTTCAAGACTTTTTGCACGGCAGTTCCAATAACAACCTACTAGTAAATTAGCTTCAGTAGCCTTAGTATAAAATTCTTCAAACTTTTCATCTTTAATATCAGGGCCTTCACCAGCTCTAATAATTACAAATGAACATTTGCTTTCTGCTAATTTAGTAAAGTCAATATTGGCATTATCCTGAGATATATCGATGCCATAGAATAAGTCATTTAATAACATAAAATCAACCCCCAGTTGACAAAATATTTTAGAATAACTTATTGTTGACGGCAACAAAAAAAGAAAAAAAGTGAGATTCTAAATGGAAGAATCTCACTTTTCATTACGCATTATTTACCATCAAAAGATATAAGTAAATAATGCATAAAAACCGAATGTCGCTAAAACGATTAGCGACATTACACTGACGGTAACGAACTCAATAGCAATTAAATTTGCCATTTTGTTAATTACCTTATACAGGTCATTGGTGAACTGTGATTTACCATGATATACTACCAATATATAAATGATGTACAGTATTAGTAGTATCAGTCCCGTTATGGTCATTGCCCCAAGACCATAACTCCATATGTTATCGGGACTTAAGATTTTGAAAAATATTTCAAACTTATTGTTCATAAGAAGTCCTCCTTTTTTAATTTAATATGTTTCCTATGACATCATTATAATATATATCTAAAATTTGAGTAAAAACGGTTAAAGGGATTTCTCCCTTTAACCTAATTATTTATAGTTTTCATCTATATTGTTATTTATACTATTCATATAATCTAATTTCTTTTCATTTATTCTAGTCTTTTCTTCTTCTTTAGTTTCAAAGAATGACTTACATAAATAACCAAGAATTGTTAATAATAAAGTTCTAATAACTTCTATGCTTACGTCTGTAAGTGGATTTGGATCTGCATTTTTAATAAGAGCAATCGTTGCTAAAATGTAAGACCATGTTACCCATACAATAGAAATATATAGAATGAATACTACTAATCTTTTAGTAAATGTTGCTTTCTTAGTATTAAGCTTTTTACTAGTGTTTATTGGTTTACACATAACAACACTTCCCTTCTATATAATATAATTAAATGTTGATATAAAACTGTAATAAATGTATGATCCGAATATATATTATAATTGTGTAAGAATGAAACATATAATGAAATCACCTAAACAAGTGATGTAAATAAACTGTTGCCATAAAGGAGGTTATACTATGGCAGATAAAGACAAAGAAATGATAAAGATCATTTTCTCAAAAAATGAAGAGCGTGGAATGATCCGTGCTTCTCTGTATAATAATGAGAAAAATGAAAAAGAAAACATTTCCATTTTTATTAAAAACGGAAATATCTTCGATAATGATGAAAATGAACCATTTGTTATTGAAGAAGTGGTACCTATACCATTTAAAAATAGGAATACAAATTCAGAATGTCGTCATTTTATAATTATTGGCGACAATGGAGTTATAACTGCCAATGAAGCATATTGCAATGAAACATTGGAACAGATGGCTGCAAGAATGTTTGTTGAAAACCATCGTTCGGTAAAAGGATCGTCACATTTAATAATGATCCAGATAAAAGATTCATACTATCATATACCGGAAATTCGCTTTGATAGCACGGATTATCATTCTGGCTATCCAGCGATTCTTTCAATGACTGTTAAAGACTAATAATCTTTAACAGTTACTCTAGAAAAACAGTTCCTTACCATCGGAGCTGTTTTTTTTTTCGATTAAAAACTATAAATTATTAACATAAAAGGAGTGATAATATGTTAAGTGCTACTAGAATTATACAACGTCTTGAAAAGAAACTCGGTTATAAATTTATGGATCTAGAAATATCACATGAAGAAATAATTGATAATCTTAAAGATGAAACTCTTAGAACCTTCTCTAAGTATTTTCCATATCAGGAATTATGTGTAGTAGATCCGGAAAATAAAGTAGATGGTATAGATAATAGATTCTATATTGGAAGTCAAAATGAATGTGTTGGTATTAATAGACTTATTGGTGGTAGTTTACTTGGTGCTAACTATGTAACTAATATGTTACATCCGGTTAGTATGAGTATGTTACTTGGTGATCCTATTAGTAGACAATGTAACATTGATTTATTATCATTTACATCAAACCCTATAACTTTTAAATATTTTGAGCCGGGTATGATTGAAATTTATCCTTATTATCATAATATAAAATCTTATATAATAGTAGCTAATGTAGTTCACCCTGATCATTTTGGTACTATACCGATTAATCTTGAAGATGAATTTATGGATTATGCATTAGCTGATACAAAAGATGCACTCTACACAATGAGATCTAGATTTGCTAATATACAATTACCATATGGCAACATAGAAATGTTCTTAGATCAATTACAAGGTGCTGAAGATAAGAAAGAACAGATTAAAGAAAAATGGAGAACTAATTCTCATAAGAGTTCTCATAGAAAGAAAATATTCATAGCATAAGAGGTGTTATTATGATAAGTAGAGAAGAATATTTAAAGAAAGTAAGACAATCAAGTTTCTATCAAAATGCTAGTCTTATAGAACGTAAAAGAATATTAGAAGATGCTAATAAACAGTATGATAGAAGATTAGAACGTGAAAAAGAAGAAAAAACCTTAAAAGAAGAAGTTTATGACTCTATTAATAATTTAGAAATCACTGATGTATTTCAAAATTTTGAAGATAAATATGGTAAGGATAATACTACTGAACTAACTACATTTAAAGACTTACATCAGAAAGATGCTTTTCCACCTCATGGAAAAGATAGAGCTAATTTATTTAAAGCTGTTCATGAAAGAGATAAAAATATTGGTGTAGAACATCAAGTATTTAAAAATGCTAATAAACAAAAAAGGATGTGCGAAGAAATGACATATGAAGATTTATTTTTAGAAGGTTATTATGATGCTTTAAATGAAACTAAAAAGGAAAAAGAGGAAGAAGAAAATTTTTTTAAAAAGCATAAAAAGAAGATTATTGCTGGTGCTATTGGGGCCGGAGCTATTGCTGGTGCTGCTGGTGCTATTCATCATGATAATAAAAAGAGTTTAGCAGTAGCTAATAAAGCAATTACAAATGCTAAAAAAGAAGGAACTATTGGTGTAGGATATTATGACACAGCACGTCATAAATCACATTTAATAAATGATGACTCATCTAGAAAAGAAAAAATTAAAGTTGGTAGATTTATGCGTGCTAAAGATTATATAGAAAGAAAAAAATATGAAAGAACACCAAAAGATCAATTTAGACAATCATACATTGATGAAATGGAAAAACGAGCTCATAATAAAGAATTAAACGATAAAATTATGAATAGATTAGGCGTAAAACATGAAGATTATGATGAACTTGATGAGATATTCATGGAAGGTTATTATGATGCCATTAATGAAATGACTGAAATTGATAACTATGGTGATGAATATGATTATGATGAATACAATGAATATGATGAATTATCTGATATAGATGAAGATGATATCAAACATTCATATAATTAATAAATATAAATTTTCCCTAAAGGCTATATAGCCTTTAGGGATATTTTTTAATTTATACAATACTTTTTAATAACAAGATTCTGTACTTTATAAACCTTATTAGAATTAAATGCTAATTTAATCATATTATCCTTAAAATTATCTCCATATGCAACATCTGTAAATAGATTATCTATAAATACTTTAGTACACCAGAAATTACATTCTTTCATAGGATCATTTTCAATCATTAATTCTAATATATCTTCTGCTAATAAATTATATGTCTTAATACTTTCTATATTATCTGTAAAGAAATAAATTTGATTTAAATAGTCATTTGGAATAACTCCTTTAAGATTAATGTAAGCCTGATTCTTAGTATCTACATCGGCTACAATAGGGAATTCCTTAATATTATTAATAAAATAATTATATAATAAACTTTCCATATTATCTTCAATATTATTTACTAAGAAATTATAAATCATATGAATATAATGAATTTTAGTATCAAATAATAAAGCTTCACTAAAAGTTATTTTAAAATCAAAATGTTGTTCTATTGATGTTAAAATATTAGTAGCCATTTCATCCATAATCTGTTCAAGTTCTGGGATAAAGTCTTCATTATCTTTATACTTCTCATGTAAAAAGTTATATTTCTGAATTATATTTTCAAAGCAATCCATACTATTCTTTGGTATTTCTGTTTCATCGAATAATTGAATTATTTGCTGTTCTATATTATCTAAAGATAATTCTGAAGAAAGATTACTTAATATATCTCTCTGATCATAATTACTTAAACTAATATCTTCATTTCTTTCTAACATCATAATAGTGTTCCACCTTTCAAAGAATTAAATTTATTAAAATGTTGTTTTTAATATATTAAAAAATAAATATATATTATAGTTGTGTTAAATTTTAAATATTTAAAATTAACGAATAATTTTAAAGGGGTAAGAAATGATGGAAAAAGAAACAGCATTAAAAGTTAAAAGAATCATGTGTGACATGGAGGAGTTACGCAAGTTTACGGATATGGTATATTATATTAACGATAATTCACCATATGAAGTAACGATGACTCTTAAGACAAAACTTACTGAAGAAGCAAATTCTGAAGTAAAAGAGGAAACAATCAGTATGATTTATCCTCACTTTACAAACAATGAAACATATGAGATGCTAAAGAGTCTCAAAGATCATTGTAACGCTAGAATTAAGGAATTGGAGGAAATCTTAGAGAAAATTTAGAAAGGAAGGTAAAAATGGTAATTATGATAATAGATCATAATAACATTAAAGATCTTCAAAATGGTTATGATTTTGAAGATCTTTTCATTGATGATGAGGAAGATTATCAGTTACAGATAAATTTCTCTGAATTTGAAAAGAACGGTGTATCTAATAAACCATTAGCAATATTAGTTAAAAGATGCTATAACAGGCATTTTACTATTAATGTAAAAATCGATGCAGAAACTACCTTGTATGTATTAAGAAAATACATGGACAAAACTGCATCAAGATTGATGTTCACTTTAAATTTAAATGACAAAAATTATAAATATACGATAGGAGATGAAACAGTGTATAATAAGTCTCATTTAAATTTAAATGAAGGATCTGAACTTATCTTAGATCCAAGGAAACATGTAATTAAAGTTCTTAATTTAAGTGAAGCTAACGAAGCTTTATTTAAATTAAATAGAACACTTTAATTAAATTAAAACTAAGAGATTATATAGTCTCTTAGTTTTTTTTTTGTAAATTTTTAATATAAAAATATAATTATATTAAAAAGGAGAGTGATTAAAATGGATGAAATCACATCAGTTGCATTACTACCTGATATAAAAGTTATTAAAGAAAAATTAAAAAATTTAGATAAAAAAGATATATATGATGTAGATAATTTATTATGGGATATTACAAAAGATCAATTATTAACTTTTAAGAATATAGCTAAAGATGAAGAACAATATAATCAATTTATGAATGATAATATTGATTTAAAAGCTATGTTTACAGTTGATGCTTTGGCTGCAATAACAAATGAAAAATTAGAAGAATATAGTCAATGTGAAGAATTTAAAGATACAGATTTAAGATTAAAGACAACTATATATATTGATAAAGATTTGAATAGACATATAGATTTTACTACAGAAACTATAGAAGAAGTAGATTTAGATGATGACGATGGATATCCACCATTTAATGATATGATAGAAAAATGTATAACAAATTTTTGTAGAGAAGCTTTATCTGAAGAATTAAGTGAAGAAGAACTTGAAGAATTTATAAATGATAGACTTGAAGATTATAAAGAAGAACCTTATTCACCAGAATGGTTAGAAGGTTTTATAGCCGGTTATTTTGAAAAAGAAGATTAAAAAAGGTCCGTAAAGAGTTAAGACTCTTTACGGATTTTTAAATCTTGCATGAATTTATCAAGTTCTTTTTCAGATAAACTATCTTCACCCATTAAATCATTAATCTTATTAACTATTCCCATATCAGCATAACATACAACTGTATATGTGGTATTACTCATAGGATCTTTAGTTTTAAGAATGAATTCTTTTTCGTCAAAAGAATATACTTCAGGATCAACAAGCTTACCATTTATATATAAATCTATATCAAATACTTTAGACATTTTAATCTTATATTTATTTAATAAATCACAAACTTTATGAACATTTGTTGGTAATACGGACTTAAGATCTAATTCATCATATTCAACATTAACTTCTGGTAGGAAGTTCCTTCTAAATAAAAGATTCCTTCTATTCTTGGTGTATGGAATATAATCTTCATTCATTATTAATGAGAATCTATACATACCATCATCATAATCTTCTGGTTGTTGTAATTTAATATTCTTAAATCTTTCCATATTATCTAATTCCATAATAAATGTAGCCGGTGTCCATAATTCAGCAGTAATACTATATTCAATTTGTGAATTTTGAATAACGTTCTGTCTAAGATTTCTGTTATTATTAGACATATCAGGATAATTAACTAAAATATTAGCTGGATACTTAAACATAAAACGATCATTACCAGTTGACAAATCTTTAGTTAAATAAATACCATTATATGAATACTGCATCATAAAATCTTCCATACGTTCCTTATCAGCTGGATCTGACAAGTCATAATTTAATCTATTTGCAATATTACTAATAATAAATGGAGGAACTTGTGTCTGTAAGAATATCTTATTTAAAAAGAAATATCCATTAGTCTGAAAGTTCTGATCTATATATGATAAACAATTCCAACCCTGTAATTCAGAATTAACTCTAATACCAATTCTAAACTGTATTTTAGTTCTCTTAAATGAATTAAATATTCTTATACCAGTAGATTCATCTTCAAATATTAGATTATAATTCTTTTTAAGTTTCTTTAAATATATCCATGAAGTATCTGTAAATAATAGTGGTAATTGACCCATATAACCTTCTGATAAATCAAATTGAGGTTGCACAAATAAATATGGTCTCTTTTTAGGTTCAAAATAATCTTTTTGAATAGCACTTGCTGCCATTGTAGTAGATATATATGTTTCTTTAAAATATTTATCTGGAAATTTAGATTTAAAATATTCAGTCATATAACTTGTTACAGAACCTATAATAGATGATAAGGCATTAGAAGAACTACAAACAGAAATAGTACTATATGTTTGATTTACTATTTGCTCTTCTCTACCCGGATCTCCAAATGTAATATTCACAATAACACTTCCTTTCTTTAAATAATAAATGGATGTTAAATTTATATAATTTATTATTAAATATTTAATTTAACAAATAAATAATTAATACTTTAATAAGTAGGTGATATTATGGAAAATGAAGAAAATAAAACAGAAGTATTAGATGTAACATTAGTTGATCCATATGAACATGTAGATGTAATAAGTGATACATTCTATGAAGGTAAAGAAAAAGCAACTGTATCAGATATAGAATATATGTGTAATTTTATAGCTAATAATATTGGATGTGAATATTGTCCATTAAAAGTTAGTAATAAAATTTGTCCATTTGCTTTATTACTTAAAAAGTATGGTACATATACAGAAATCAATAAAGAAATTTTAAAATGGTTATCTGAAAATCCACCAACAAGTTATTTAATGGATATTAGAGAGAAAATGCCAAATGTTGTAATTGATTCAAATTATAATATTCCTAATTTCTGTGTTAAAGATATCTATGGTAATGATTGCTGCGAATGCTGTAAATCAGATAATGTATTTGATAAAGCAGATATGTACTGTAGGAAATGCTGGAGACAACCAATGTAAAAATAATAAACCCTTAAGAGATATACTCTTAAGGGTTTATTTTTAAATATTCGTTCTTCCAGTATGTGTATGATTGATATATCCATTAATAATATCATTAGCAGATTCTTTTACAATAGCATCTATATATTCTTTTAATGAAACATAATTAGACACTAATTCATCATTATTACCATTAATAAATGAATTGATATTATCAATATCTTCATGTATGCTTTCAAGTTCTGAATCTATATTATCAATTGTACTAATCTTTTTATCTTTAAACTTATAAATTGGATTATTTACATTTGTTGTTTTTTCTTCATCTAATTCAATGATATTATTTAATATAGTATTATTTTGTTTAACTATTGAAGAAGTTTCATTGACATTTAAATTTTTATTTAAATTCATCAATACAAGATAATCTACTGGATCCATAAGACCATAGTCACTATTAGATACTTTTTCATCAGCAGAAACAGCTCTTGATCTTAAGAAAGTATCTGAACTATTAAAGAATACTTGAGTTTCTCCACCTTGAATTCTTAATAATATAGCTCTATTAGCACCTTCAGCGTCATTATTATTATCTACAACAAATGCTATATAGTTCTCGTATTGAGATTCTAAACTAATAATTTGATCTTCAAGATACTCTTTAAATTCTTCAGCTGTTTTAGTTCTAGTAGCTGTACTATCAGTAATTATTTTAAAGTTAATAGTTGTATCTGTTGTTGCCATTTATATCATCCTCTCGTCAAGTAATAAATTCCCATGTAATTTTATCTGTAGTATTTGAGTCATCTCTAGCATTAGATGTTCTAATAATATCTATAGACTCACCATCACTAAATTTAACTGCCTCACCATCAGATAGAAATACAGTATTAGTATATACACAGTTATTAGGATTATTATTAAAGAAAGATACTATTACTTTCTGTCCTACTCCAGGTTTAGTACTTTTAATAAAATCCGTTTTAGATTCATTTAAAAAATGTCGTTCAATTAATATTCTTGCATATAAATATTCTTGCTTATTTATTCTTGTAGTAATATTAAGATCTTCATTATTAAGAATATGACTTTTAGATAATTCTACTGTATTATCTATATTTTTAATAGATGGAGTATAGTTATATCCAAATAATTCAGGTATAAATACTTTTATCATTAAAGTATCTTCATATTCAGAATTATCTAATACATATCCGATATATTCTCCACTAAAATCAAATTGATGTATAACTTTATTATCAAATAAACCAAAGTGTTCCATAATATTTTCACCACCGTATAATTTTAAGTTATTTATATATTTATATATTATATATATGTTAAATTTAAATATTATATTTAAAGGAGGTTAATATCAATGATAAATTTAACAGAAGAACAAGCAAAAGCAGTAGATGCAATAGCTAAATGGTATTATTTTAAAAATAATGAACCGTTAGTTGTAGTGGGTGCTGGAGGAACTGGTAAGAGTTCTATTATATCAACATTTATTGAGATTCTGGGGCTATCTAGTTTTACTACAGCATTTGTTACATTTACTGGTAAAGCTGCATCAGTATTAATTAAAAAAGGTAATAAAAGAGCTAAGACAATTCATCAGTTAATCTATGATCCGGAATTAGATAAAGATGGAAACATCATAGGATTTAAGAAAAAACAACGATTAACTGAAGCATTAAATTTAATAGTTGTTGATGAATATTATATGGTTGATGATGCTATAATGACTGACATTTTATCATATGGTGTTCCAGTAATATGTTTAGGAGATAAATATCAATTACCTCCACCAAGTGGTAAAATTAATTCATTAGCTAAAAGAAAACCTGATATTGAATTAACACAGATATTAAGACAAGCAAAAGATAGTCCTATAATCTATTTAGCCACAAAAGCCAGAAATCATGAAAGAATACGAGTTGGAAATTATGGTGATAATGTAAGAGTTATCAGCAAAGATTCTTTAACATCTGAAGATTTAAAATTTATGATGACTGCAGATCAGATTATTTGTGGAAAGAATGATACTGTCAAGAAGTTAAATAACTTTTATAGAAGAAAATTCTTGAAGATAGATCCTGAATTAACATTACCTCAGTTAGGAGAAAAATTAATCTGTTTAAGAAATAACTGGAATATCAAATTTAACGTAAATAATTTTGATATAAATTTGGTTAATGGTTTAGGATTAAAATATATAAAACATTCAGCTTTTGATGGACCAGATTATAATAAATTTGATGAGTGTGGTTCATTTTATGCTGTACCTGATTTTGCAGAACCATCAGATATAACTATATCAAATATTAGTCTTATTCATTATGATGGTTTAGCTTTTAAATATGGATTATTTAGTGATGCAGAAATTAAAGATGAAAAGAATATAGCTGAATATGGATATGCTGAAGTATTAAAGAAAAGAAAATATTTTGGTAGTATGAATAAGTCTGCTTATAATAATTATAATTTATTAAATTATGGTTATGCAATCACTACTCATAAATCTCAGGGTTCTTCATGGAATAAGGTATTTTTATTATTTGAACCATTTTCTTCACCAAGTAAAGATCTTTACTGGCAGCAATTATATACGGGTATATCTCGTGCAGAAACCGAATTAGTCTTAGCGATTTAAAATTTAAATTTTGGTGAAAACATAAAATTACAAGGAGGGAAAAGAAAATTATGGGTATTATTAATGAAGATTTAATTAAAATGAAAGAATTAAAATATATTGAAGAAGAAAAAATAAATAAAATAAAAGAATTCTTTGATATAATGTATAACAAAACAAAAAATATACCAATCTATAAAGCTACATTAAAAAATATAGATTGGAATAATTTAGATACTCCAGATGTTAAAAATTTAATACATTTCTTTGAAGATTGGATGGTAGTATCTAAAGAATCAGATGGTATTATACCATTATCATTTATTACAACTAAAAATAAAAAATATAAATGTGAAATATGTGGAAAAGAAAATGAAGATATTATAAAGGTATCTAATATACAAGTACCAAGATGTAAAACATATATAAATCTCTGCCCTAAATGTACAGAAATATTAAAACCAGATGGATTACATGGTAGTAACACGATTTTATATAAACATTCTTTGGATTATTTAAAAGAATACAAAGAACGTATACCAGAGTTAAAGAAAAATCCTATTTATAAAATAATTAAAACTCTGATTGATGATAATTTCAAGTTACTTAAAGATACAGAATATCTTGATGAATATAGATCAATATTAATTAATTATAGTAGTGCTATATTTAATTATCTTATATTAGAAGAAGATTTAGACAAGATTTCAGATGAGGATTTCTTAGTTATTAAAGAATTCATGAATACTTACAATTTTATGTCTAAATTAAATGATAATCTAGATTTACCTATATTTATGATTCAGGCAGCTAATTTAGCTACAAGTTCAGAAACTTATTTAGGTAAATTTAAAATGATAGATCTACATATACTCGCCAATGAAGAAAATGATTTATATACAACTTTAAAAGAAGCAAACGATCTTACTAAAATATTTAATAGCTTTTATAAAGAAAAATCTATTGGTGGACGATATTCAATAGGTAGATTTATTAGAAATAGATGTGGTAGAGATGAGAATAATTATCTTGTACCAAACGAGAAAGACATGTATGCATTAATACTGACTATAGGTGTTGATAGTTCATTAATTGAATATATCAAATATGATATCAATCCAAGAAGTGGACCTTACCTTATAGAACATTATAAAAATTATGTAGAAAAACTTTATGAACTTAAATATGAAAAACAAGACGATAGTGAGTTTGGAAAATTAATAGAAAATATATATAAGAACTCATTATCGATTGAAATACCAGAAAGAGCTGAAAAGAGTGCTAAGAGAAAGAAACATAAACAACGTTCAGCTTTTCAGCCATCGTAAATTAATAATAAAGACTCTTATATCTTAGTATATAAGAGTCTTTAATTTTTTAGGAGGAAGTTTTATGTTTTTTAAAAAGAAAGAAAAGATTAAGTATTATTATTTAACTAAAGCTTGGTATGATAATAGTAGTGGTGGATTTTGTGCTACAAGCCTCTTTATAGATTCTAACAAAGCTGTTGAATGGAAGAATAATAGCTTTAGAAAAGGAGCTAAGGCTGTATGTATTGAATTCTATGAATTATATTCAGATAAGAAATCACAGGATTTAAAATATCAGGGTTCTGAGACTATGGATCTTACTGAATGGACAGAAATGATGGAAAGAACTGAAATAGAATTAACCGCAGCTCAGAAGGCTGGCTTGAATCATTTTAAGCCTTTAAAATAATTATATATTATAATATAGTCTATAAGACAATATTTATATTAGGAGGAATAACATGTCTAAGAAAATTAATGATGATTATAATGAGGAATCCATAACACAATTGGATTATCCAATTAATATTCAGAAAAAACCAACTATGTATATTGGTGATATAAGAACTATTGGATGCACTCATTTAGTTAGAGAGGTTTTAGACAATAGCGTTGATGAATGTCTCAATGGATATGGTAATTGTATTACAATTAATATATCTAATAAAAATGGCTCTTGCTCAGTAGAAGATGAAGGTCGTGGAATACCACCTAAAGCAATTGAGAAAGCTTTCTGTAACTTACACGCATCAGGTAAGTTTAATAACAAAGAGTATTCTGCCTCTGCAGGTACTAATGGTGTTGGCACAACAGCCGTTAACGCTCTGTCAAAGTCATTTATAGTTGAATCTGTAAGAGAACATACTGCGTATGTACAGAAGTTCTCAGATGGTTTAGCGATAACTAAATTAACAAAGACAGGTACTAAAAAGAAAGAATCGGGTACAATAGTATACTTTGAACCAAATAAGAAGTTTATGAAGGAAGTAAACTTTGATATTGATGTTCTTAAGGATGAATTATCTTCTAAAGTATATGTACTTAAAGGTATTAAATTAGTGCTTAATAATGAAGATACTAAAGAAAAATTTGAGTATCTTTCAAAAAATGGCTTAAGTGATTATATTAAGGCATGTAACAAAGAGCCTATATCATCTTCTATTAAACTTAATAAAAATATTCCATTTAAATATATTGATGAAGATGATAATGAAATTGATTTAACATATAATGTCGATATGGAATTTTCTTATGATAAGAAATCTCATACAGATATTATATCATTTTGTAACTCTTTATGTATGAAAGATGGTGGTATTCAGGAAGTAGCATTTAGAACCACTTTAACAAAATTCTTCAAGAAGTATATTAAAGAAAATAATTTATTAACAAAGAAAGATGAAAAGCTTCTTGATAAGATAAGTGGTGAACATGTTTGTGATGGTTTAGTAGCTATCATTTCTATTAAGCATCCTATGCCGGAATTCCAAAATCAGACAAAACAGCAGCTTCGTAACGCTGAACTTAATAAAATATCTACATATGTAAACGAAGCTCTCGAAGAATTTGCAGCAGAAAATCCTAAAGAAGTTAAGAATATCTGCAATAAGATAATTTTAAGTGTAAAAGCCTTTGAAGCTGCGAAGAATGCCAGAGAAAGTGTTCAGAAGAAGGGTGAAAATCAGTTCTCTATAGTAAGTGATTTAAGTAAGTTAGCTAACTGTATATCTAAGGATATTTCTGTAAATGAAATATTTATTACTGAAGGACGTTCAGCATCTGGAACCGCTAAAGACGCTAGAGATAAATATACTCAGGCTATATATGGATTAAGAGGTAAAATGCTTAATACTATAAATACTGAAGCCCCTGCAGTATTAGCAAACAAGGAATGTGCAGATTTAGCATATATACTAACTGGCCAGAAAAATGCCATAGACGATAAATTTGATATATCATTATTAAAATATGGTAAGATAATTATGTTATGTGATGCCGACTTTGATGGTCTTCATATTGTAATATTAGGTACTACTTATATATTTGAACATATGAAGCCTATTATTGAAGAAGGACATTTTTATGTGGCAATTCCACCACTATATTCAATTATAGAGAAAGGAAAAAAGAGATATTTTGTAGATCAGGAAGAATATGATAATTATATCTATAAGAAAATTCTTGAATCATATTCATTCGTTGATGAAAATGAAAAGTCATTAAATAAGAAAATAAAAGTAATCTTTAATAAATATGATATGTTATCATCACATATAAATCTTTACTCATTAACAAATATTGGTCTAAGTAAACAGTTCTTACTCGATTTATTAGACTATTGTGTTGATGAAGGAGATATAGACGAAAAGACTATTAAGACATTTATTAAAGATTGTGATAATATAAAATTTAATAAAGATAAAAAGATATATAATGGCTTCTATGGAGACGATTATGTATCTTTTGAATTTGATAAGTTAATTAAATTCACTGAAGAAACTGTAGAATATATCGAAAATAATAAAATACCTATTGGCGATATATACTATGGTGACAAAAACAGCAATGAATATTCAGCATTTACAATTAGTGAATACATAGAATTAATCTATAATGTAACACCAAAGAGCCGTACAAGGTTAAAGGGTCTTGGAGAAATGGATGCTGATGAATTAAAAGAAACAACTCTTGATGTTGAGAAGCGTAATCTCTATCGAGTAACAATTGAAGATGTTGAGAGAGCTAAGGAAGCTATGAATAATTTCATGGATAGCAATTCTAAGTATGTAGCATTCAGAAAAGCTATACTTTTAAATAGTAAGAGAGTGGAGGATTAATATAATGTCAGTAATAGATATAAATATAACAGATCTTCAAGAAGACTATATGGTAAAATACATGCGTAGTGTTCTTGAAGAGCGTTCTATACCAGATCTTAGAGATGGTCTTAAACCTATACAGCGTTATTGTATTTGGGATGCCTTTAATGAAGGACATACATATGATAAGCCACATGTTAAGTGTGCATTAGGTGTAGGATCTATTATTGGTAAATATAGTCCTCATGGCGATCAGTCAGCGTATATGGCAATGATGAGATTAGCTCAGAATTTCTCATTAAATATACCATTAATTAATCCACATGGTAAAATATAAATTAAAAGAGTTATAATTAATAATAAAGAAGTGATTAAAATAAGAAGTTATGAAGAAGAAATGAATTATTATTTAAATAATTTTGTAAGCATAAAAGATGTTTGCAAAAAATTTCATATAGATAATAAATCATTTTCAAAATATTTAAAATTAAATAATATCGAAATTAGAGAAACTAGACGAAAATATATAGTAAACGAAGAATATTTTGATATAATAGACACTGAAGATAAAGCTTATTGGTTGGGATTTCTAATGGGCGATGGTTGCATAAAATCAAATAATAATCAAATACAATTAGCATTAAGCAATAAAGACGAAGATCATGTGATTAAATTTAAAAATTGTCTTAATTCAAACTATCCAATAATATATGAAGAAACTAAATTTAATAGTAAATCATCTATATTTAGAATATATAGCAAAAAAATGTATAATAGACTTAATGAGTTAAATTTCACAACACACAAATCGATGAATGAGAAATTTATACATTCAAATTTTGATTATGCATTTATTAGAGGTATATTTGATGCTGATGGTTGGATTACTAAAAGCAAAAATCACCTTAAAGAATTTGGAATTTGTAGTTCTTTAAATTTATGTAATGAAATAAAAGATTATCTGATTTCTAAAGGTATTAATAAAGATAAAATAAGTATTTCTAAAAACAATACTAAAAAAGATAATCAATTATATAGAATAAGAATTTTTAATTCCAAAGATTTAAAAACTGTATATGATTTATTATATCAAAATAAAAATTGTATTAATTTAGAACGTAAAAAAATAAAATTTGAAGATATTTTAAAATAACTCTTTTAATTTTTGCCGTCTTAAATGAAACCAACAAGTATATTTAAGATTATGAGTGCTGAATTAAGCTGGGAGGGTGTAAAATCCTAGTCAGAGATCGAAGGCTTTATTTAAAAGTAAAGTCAGACGCAACGCATAGTAATTGAAACTATAATTGAGATATTATAGAATATAATATTACCAAGAGGCAGCACTAACGGTTGGTACATTATGCAGAATAATGTGTTAAAAAGATATGCTATACTGGATTAGAATTGACTAATCGATGAAAATGAACGAAAGTTCCAGAGTATGAGATAAAAAACTCATAGATAATAACAATTAGAATTGTGGAAACATAGGTGGTGATTCACCTGCTGCCATGAGGTATGTTGAATACAGACTTTCAAAGTTTGGTCAATCTTTATGTACTGATATAAATAAAAATGCTGTGGATTTCACAGATAATTATACAGTAACATTAAAAGAACCTACTGTATTACCAGCTAAAGTTTGTAATTTATTAATCAATGGTTCACTTGGTATTGCTTGTGGATTTATAACCAGTATTCCACCCCATAATATTAATGATGTATGCAATGCTACTATAAAATTGGTTAAAGATCCTAATACACATTTAGATTATTTCGCAAAGCATCTTAGGCCAGACTTTCCTACCGGTGGTATTATATGTAATACTAGTGAATTAACTAATGCATATAAAACTGGAACAGGAAATATAAAGATAAGATCTAAGGTAGAAATTGTAACTAAGAAAAATGGTTCATCAATTATTAAGGTAAAACAGATACCATATTTAGTTACAATAGGTCCTAGAATTGTACCTGGAGCAACTACAACTGATGGCGGTCTTGTAAACAGTATTGTCGATAAAATTAAAGCAAATGTAATTGAAGGAATTAGTGATATTCAGGATCATTCAGATAAAAATGATATCGAAATTGATATTCATGTAAAGAAAGACTATGATCCGAATGTCATTTTAGCTCAGTTATATAAATATACTAAGCTTGAAAGTTCATATAAGATTCAGCTTGTATGTTTAAATAATGGTTCTTTTGATGTTTATAACATTAAGAGAATTCTTGAAGAGTTCTTAGATTTTAGACGAGATACTATTAGAAGAACAATAATCTTTGATATTAATAAATTTCAGCGTAGAATTCATATTCTTGAAGGCTTAATTCTTGCTTTATCAAATATCGATGATGTTGTTAAAATTATTAGAGCATCCGCTGATACTAAGATAGCTGCTTCTAAGTTAAAGAAGAAACTTCCTTCATTAACAACAGTTCAAGTAGATTATATACTTGACATGAAATTATCTACATTAACTGGCTTAGAAATCGATAAGCTTAAAAATGAAAGAGATGATAAGCTTAACAAGGTTAATGAATTCATTGAAGACCTTAAGCCAGAAAATATTGATAAGAGAATTATTGAAGAACAGGAAGAGTATAAGAAGACATATGGTACTCCTATTAAAACAGAGTATATGGATATAGATACTAACATCACAATTGAAGATACTATTGAAAAAGAAGATTGTGTTGTCATTCTATCTAAGGACAGTTATGTAAAAAGACTGTCACCTAATACGTTCAAGACACAGAACAGAAATACACAAGGTAATAATTTGTCTATATCTGTTAAAGATATCTTTACAACAAACACTAAAGACCATTTAATGTGTTTTACTAATACTGGAAGAGTCTTTGATATAAAGGTTTATCAGATACCAGAAAGTAATTTAAAATCAAAAGGAACTAAATTACCTATTAATCTTAAGAAGGATGAAAAAGTAGTTAAGATTCTTTGTTTAAGTGATGAACAACTTAACAAAGAAGATTCTTATCTGATATTTGTTACTAAGAATGGTATTTGTAAGAAAACTAATATTGAAGACTTTAATAATATTAATAGTGCCGGATTAATAGCTATTAAGCTTAATGAAGGTGATAAGTTAGTATTTACAGGTCTTATAGATACAGAGAAAGATATTCAGGATATTATCATAGCTTCAAATACTGGTAATACAGTACGATATAATCATGAAGAATTCAAGCCTATGGGCAGAGTTACAATGGGCCTTACAGCTATGTATTTACCAGAGGACGAATATATAGCAAGTGCTTGTATTATAGATAGTCTTAATGATAAAGTATTCTTTGTTACCAGTCAAGGATTAGGTAAGACAACTCTTATAACCGATATGGTTAAAAAGAAGAATAACGGTAAAATAGCAACAATCAATGATGGTTTCCCACGTCTTAAGAGAACATCAAATATTAAAGGACGTATAGGAATAGAACTTAAAGATAATGATAGCTTATTAGATATTTTACCAATCCATGAAGATGATGAGATAAAAGACTTAATAATTACTACATGTAATAAAGTCTTGACAATAAGTACAAGTGAATTCTTAAAGCCTTTAAAGCGAACAACATGTGGAAAGAAGCTTATTAATTTAGCTGAAGAAGACCATATCGTTAATGTAGCTTTAAGATAAAAATATTTACCCTAAAGAGATAATTCTCTTTAGGGTATTTTTATAAGGAGCTTTTATTATGAAAAAGTGTTATGATAAAAAAGTATTAAAAGAATTATTAAAAAATTTTAAAAACTCTAAAAATTTTAATACAATAGGTATTACTCCAGATGGAGTTTATAATCATTGCTATAAGTTTAATATTAAAGACGATTATTTATATTTATCATATGATAAATGTGCATCATATAATAAGCGTGGTAATGAACATCTTTCTGTAATAGATAACTTTGAAAATGTAAAGTTTCTATATAAAGATAATAAAATATATGCAACTAATATTCTGACTTTTATGGATTTAATAAATTTCATAGGTAGATATAGACGATGTATTGTAAAAAATAGTTATGAAATTATTAATGATTTTATGAAATCGAATGATTATAAGTCTTTATTATATATAAATAATAAGAAAACTAAGTGTACAAAACCGAACTATAGAACTGATTTTTCATTAATATTACATTCTGCTGAATTTAATAATATATTTAATATATTAAATGCAAATAATACAATTGATAATAATGAAGATGAATTTTACTATGATATTTATAAAAATGAATTTCATATTAATATTAATAATGAACAGAATAGAGCTTTATTAGAAGTTTATAATAATTTATAAATACATATTATATTTAGGAGATATATTATTTGTATCTCCTAATTTTTTATTAATAAAGGAGTAAAGAAAATGGAAAATATAAATAACCATACAAGTATAATTAAAAGTATTAAATTTTTTAAATATGAAAGACCCCTTAAAGTGAGCTTTCTTGATTTAATAAATAATAATGATGAACATTATACTTTAACCGTCAATTGTAATAAAGCAAACGACTATATTACAAACGATAGTTATCAGTTTGAAAGTGGTAGTTTTCATGATGCTATTAAATATGATAAAGATACAAAAACTGTATACATAAAAAATAGTCCATCGTCTATGAGACATATTTTCTATGAAATTTTTGTTAATATTATTAAAGTGACCGCTTATAAAGACTTTAAACCTAATAGATTTTATAACGGTAGAAAATATAAAAATAATCAGACATCTGAAGAATTATTAAAAGAGTCATTATATAAAGATTATTTAAACTTTTTAGATAATATGTATATTAATATAAAAATACAAAATGTTAAAAATAATGAAATTATTGATAATATAAAAATGACTTATTATGATTCTTATTATTTGGCTAAACGACAGGCTACAACAAACTATAATACTTTATTATTTAGAAACTTAATAAAGTATTATGATCTAAAATCATCTAAGAATGATGTAAGATTGAATTGGATAAAATTAGATTTAACTTATTTTAGTATAACATTGCCAGTAAATGATGTTGCTTATGCTAAAGTTAAATTAAATACTTCAACAACATAAGGAGGTTTTATTGTTGGATGGACATATTCAGCTATATAAGAATAATGATTTAACTTATGAGGAAAAGCATAAGTTAATTATGAGAATTTATTCTCAAACACATAACGACATTTATTTATTAAATGAAGCTAATCCAGCTAATCAGCTTCAAGGAGGGATTCTTCATAACTATCTTTACACATTACCAAAAAATTTAGAACATTTATCTGGTGCAACATTAAATGTTATATCTCAGAATGAGCTGCTTGATAATATGGTGGCTGTAGAGATATATTACAACACGGTTGCAAATAATTCTATCTACTTGATAACACTTACCGAAAAAATGTATGCATTATTAAGTATAGATAATACATTGGAGGCATAATATAATATGGTTAACGTCAAAGAAACTTTGCACCTGTGGGTTGATTGCCCTTTAGGTTTATACAAAGCATACTTTAGGCATGGAAAAACAAAGCAAGAAATACCATTTTCAAATCAAATATGGGATGAAATATCTTGCATTATACATGAATTAGATAAATTAAATAAAACAATACCTGGTATTTATGATAAAATGACAGGACTTAAATTAGATAATTACAATGGTAAATTGATTATTTATTGTAATGATGAGTTATATGCTTATCTGTCAATAAATAATCTTTTTGATAATGATTCAATGGAGGTACGTTATGATAGAAATAATCTTTTATATCCTATTAGGAGTATTATTGATATGGATTGAAGATATATACAGTCCTATAATAATTACCGAGGATGATATCTATGGATGCTTAGTATACGCCAAGATTGTGACAACAGGCTTCTTTAAAGAAGTTGTTGTCAAAAAAATTAAATCACTCTTTAAGAAGTGATAATAAGATTAAATACTCCAGAGACTAAAAATTCTCTGGAGTATTTTTTTAACAATTTAGTGAGGAAATATTTTATGAAAAAAACAACTGAAGACTTTAAAATAGAAGTAAGTAATTTAACTAATAATGAATATACATTGATATCAGAATATATCAATAATAAAACAAGAGTTACAATTCAACATAATAAATGTAATAATATATATGAAGTTAGACCAGATAGATTTATTCAAGGTGATAGATGTCCTTATTGTGCTGGGAAAATTGTTACCACTGATGAATATAAGAATAAAGTATATAATTTAACAAATGGTGAATATGAGCTAATATCAGAATATATCAATAATAAAACTAAAATAAAAATACTGCATCATAAATGTAATAATATTTTTGAAATAACACCTATTAATTTTAATAATAATCATAGATGTCCATATTGTTCACACCCAAGTAAGAAGAATTCTATAGAAGATATTAAAACTAAAATATTCAATCAAGTTAATAATGAATATACTTTATTAAGTGATACATATATAAATAATAAATCTAAATTATTATTTAGACATAATAAATGTGGTAATGAATTTGAATCTAGTGCTGATAACTTTCTTAATAAAAAGAGACGTTGTCCTAAATGTTCTTTAGAATTAAGAAGTAAAAAACATAAACTAACTCATGAAGAATTCTTAGCTAAAATACCTAAAGATGTTTTTAATGATTATGATATATTAACTAAATATACAGCTAGAAAAAATAATATTAAAGTCTTATGTAAAAAATGTAATAATACTTTTATATTAACAGCTGATGAATTTCTAGCTGGCAATAGATGTCCTCACTGTAGAGTATCTATTGGTGAAGATTTTATAGATAAATGGTTAACTAAAAATGGTTATGAACATATATGGCATTTTAAAGACTTTAAAGATTGTAAATATAAAAAGACTTTAGAATTTGATTTTAAATTAGAAGATTCTAATGGTAAAATATTTATAATTGAATATGATGGTGAATTTCATTTTTTACCTATATATGGCAAAAAACAATTAGAGCTACAAATTAAAAGAGATAACATTAAAAATGATTATTGTAAAAAACATGGAATAGATATTTATCGAATACCATATACAAAGTTTAATGAATTAAATTCTATATTGGAAAGTATTGTTAGTAAATATAATTATTAAAATATATACCCTAAAGATCAAACGATCTTTAGGGTAAATTTTTTTAGTACATTTCTTTGATTTGTCGTTTAAGTTCTATAAGTGCTTTAGACGCATATCCCATGATAAAAATATCCAATGTCATACGTGAATTTATACTAAGAGGGCTTAATATACCTTCAATTATTTCATCTTGTCTATAATCTGAATATGGTTCTTCACCTTTTTCAAGAACTCTAGAAACGATGGTTTTAAGCGCAGTACCGTAGATTATTTTATCACCAACACCTAATTCCTGATAGTATTCGATAAAGAATTCAAACATTACACCATCTACAAGATCTTCACCTTTAATTTTATCTTCTTTCTGAATATCTATAATAGGTGCATTAAGACTATCAAAACCACTACCTTTATATTTTTCGATAAGGTTCTTTCTAGTCTTCTTACTATTAATATAAGACTTAATAATATTCTGTAAACTTTCAGAATATTCGTTAATCTCATTTGTATAATATATATTAATCTTTGTTACTACACCTGTGTATTTACACTTTAATTCATTTTTAGCCATTTCAGCAATGTTTTCTACAAATTCATCACCGATTTTACCAAGAATATCATTAATAGATTCATCATTAAACGCATTTTCAAATACTAATAATGGTTCATTAGTCTTGATATGCTGACCTTCTTTAGCTATATAACTTACTGTAGCATTTTTATCTAATATTTTAGTCTTTCTCATTGTTACTTTAGTTGCCATAGCTTCGGATAATGTTTCTGTAATCATAGAAGAGTCTTCAAGTGTAAAGTCTCCTGATGTTATGGCTATTTTACTTAATCTACCAAGACAATATGTAATATCGTCCTTTTTACCGTCTCCCTTAAAGAAGTTAGGGTTTTTAGCTAAAATAGCACCTTTAACGAATTTATCTCCTTCATTATATAACATTTCGAATTCCTGTCCAATAAAGAAACCACCATTAGAGTTATTACATTCAACTATATCTAAATCTATTAAATCCTGTTTACCAGATTTATATTTTATAATAGCTACTTTATTCTTAGTATCTATTTTTTCAACTACACCGTCTTCTTTAGCTTTAAATGCAAATTCATCAGAGATCATATATGGAACAGTCTTTTCAATACCACTACCAATAATAGGAGGTCTTTGATCTAATACTGATACGATGTGTTTCTGTTGTACAGACTGCATTGAAATACGTGGAGAGTCAGCGTGAGTAGTTGTAGCCGGGTTAAGTAATTCGGATACATCATACTGTGTTGTATTACCGTTACCAGATTTATTACTTGGGTCCACAAAGCCATAGATGTTTGTAATTTTAGGGTCATATGTCAGTTGTCGAACAATGCCTACCTGATTACCTTCAGGTGTATTTAATGATATTAATCCCTTCATGTTCTCATTGTAACCACGTACTCGTTTAGTATATGCTTCACTTACATTAATACCTGCTAATCCCTTCATAGAAGCATTACCAGTTTTCTCCAATTCAAGAGAAGGATTTAAACTTGAATAGTTTTCAATAGTTTTAAGTTCCATCAATTTTTTAGTAAGAATATCTGGATCAACTGTAATCTTTACAGGGTTTTTAGCATGTTTAGAGTCTTTATAATGTTTAAATGCATCTGCTAATACTTTATACATCATAGCAGGAACTTGTTCAGCACCACGAATTCTAAAATTATTAACATCTGTAGGTTCTGTAAATGAAATATCTTCAAGTAATGTATTAGCATATAATAATACATCATATACATTTGTAGGAAGATTTAATTCTTCTAAGATATCTCTTGTAATAGGATCTATTAATAATGAAATAGAGTTATGGAAACCTTTAGCAGCATTTCGTGAATTAAATGCATCACCAAAGTAATCTATATATGGATCTTTAGTATTCATATCTGCAAAGACTATTTCTTCACAATCCATTTCTAATAATCCTGATAATAACATACTATTTCTAATCTTAGAAGTATCATAATAAAGATAACCATCTTTAAATTTAATTTTACCAATATCATCTTGGATATTAATAGATTTATTCTTTTCTTCAAATGTATATTCAATATTATATCTTTCTAAAAGATTTAATAATCCTAATTCATATCCTAATAAAACTGCTATAGGAAGTGTTTTATTATTGATTTCCATTCTTGAATATGTTAATTTATTATTTGTTTTAATCTTAGTAGATGATAAATCCTTTACCTTATCAGTTGTTACTTCATTGATTAAAGTAATAATCCACGATGATAATGTAGTATCTAAATTCTCATAATTCTTTCCATCATAAAGATATATCTTTTTATCAACAATATTAGAAAGTATTAATTTTTTCTTATCACTTGTATGACCTAACATGAAGTATTCTTTTTTATCAAAGGTTGCTTTAACAGAAAGCTTTTCATCATATTTAGGCTTATTTATATCAAGCATATTTTGTACCGTCTGTTGGTCGAAGATTAATTTATAATTTTCAACATCTAAGCTATAAAGATAAGTAGATATATCACAATATTCTGATGATACAGTATACTTACCATTATTCTTAATTGAGTTACCTAATTTATAATCAAAGGTAACTCCTTGTTTTTTATATTTTAATAAATTATGCTTAGTAAATAAAGTTTTAAGATATGTTAACTTTTCACTAAACTTTTGACCAAATCTAGTAATAAAGTGCTTATTATAGTTAGTTGTAATCTGTACTCTGTCTGGTTCTAATTTAACGATAGGCATAAATACAATCTGTTTCATAATAATCTTTTTATTACCATTTACATACATGAATTTACCATCTTTGATTTCTGGTATATTTACTTTGAATTTATGTGCTACACCTGTATCATCTTTAAATTCAATTTCAAGTAATTGCTGTTTATTCATATCTGTATTATTTGGTTTAAGATCTATCTTATTAACATATACACCAATATCATTATCATTATTAAATGCTTTAAATACTTTAATCATATCCTGATTAAATTTCTTATTCATATAAGAATTATCATAATCTGTTAAAGTACTGGTAAGAATTTCTTTATTTAATACTTCTTTAATATTACCATCAGAAATTTCTTTATGATCAATTTTCTTTTCGTCATAATTCTTCTTGATATCTTTTAATGAGAAGTCATTGAACATCAGCTTGTCCTGTTGAATCAATAACTGTTCAGCAGTTTTCTTACGTTCCCCATCAAGTTTATCTTGTTGAGATTTGATTAAAGAATCCTTGAAGTTTTTATCATTTAACATAACCTCTAACATCTGCTCTTCAGTCATATCTTCTGATGTATCAATCTTTTCTTCTACAACTTCTTCAATCTTATTATCTAATTCAGACATATTGTCATCGTCTTCATTAACACCAAGATCATCTACAATCTTTTCCTTAAGGTTACTCTTAGCAACTTCTTTTTCAGTTTCTGTAGTATCTTCTTTAGCACTAACTTTTGATGCAAAACCACTTGAAGGTGCATTCTTATTTTCAGAAGATTCTTCATCTGCAATAATCTTACTTACTTCTTCCGTACTAAGTAAAAGATGATTTACACGAATAATAAACTTCTGCTTATTAGTATAGAAATCTTCATCTACTGTAAGTTTAAAGTATGTTTTATTTTTAGCTGATACAAAAATAAAATTAATACCCATAAACTTTTCAAGAAACCAATCAGGTCTCTTTTTCATCATTGTCTGAAAATAATATAAAAAGCTTTCTTTATTTTCCGGATCCATACCATCAACATTAAATACAATAACTTTATGGCTGTATTTAAATTCATTATATTTTTTATACATTCCATCAAAGAAATCTTGCATTTTTAATAGCTGAGATTTCTTGGAAGATTCCTGATTAATGAGTAAGTATGGGGTCATATCATAAAGTAAATTAGCATTTTTATATGATGTTATATTCTGTCTACATGTAAAATGATAATTAACCTTTTCCGAAAAATCTTTATAATGATTAGACTGATTTATTAAGTTTCTAATCTTTTTATTATCAGATACTAATAATTTTTCTCTATAATAATTTTTAAAATATGTAGGCATAAATATATTAGCATTAATAAATTCTATAAAATTTTCAGGAGAATTACCAACATGTAAAATAAGTTGATTTTTATTTAGTTCTTTATTATTAGAATCTAAGCCTTTAATTTGTCTATTAAATAATCTATAATCAACTATTTTATCTAGTACTATCATCGAATCACCGCCTTAATAAAGTATAATTAAAAGTTTCAGATATACAAATTTATATTTAATTTTTAAATATATATTATTTATGTGTTGAAGTAATAAATTGCTTCACATAGTATACTATTTAATAATAAAAATAAGGAGGAAAATTAAATTATGAATAGTTTACTAAAAACTTTTGCAGAAAAGCAAAAGATAGAAGTTCATGACAACGAAGAGTGTTATGAATTATTTGTAGGTGAAGACATAGACAATATTGAATTATTAAGTGAAAATTTAAAAAGTGTCTTTGCTTATGCAGTTACTTCTTCAGATGACTCAAAATCGATAATGTTAATAGAGAATTCTGAAGATTCAGAGGACTTCTGTTATTGCATTATAAATAATGCAACAGGAGAAAAAAATTATTTTAATAAAAATATTTAATGGAGGAAAATGTGATGATAATCAAGAAGAACAAAAATGGAACAGTGAAGGCAGTTAAGAAGGTTGAAGAAACTGAAGAGGAAGAAGAACTTCAGCAGACAACAGAAGATGTAACTGAAGAAGAATATGATTCTGAAGACAGTGTAGATATCACTGAAGATGAAACTTCAGATGAAGATGCTGAAGATACAGAAACTGAAGAGGAAGAAGAAGCTTCAGAACCAGATGATGTAGAAGAGGAGGAACCTGAAGAGGAGGAAAAGCCTATAAAGAAGCCATCTAAGAAGTCATCTAAGAAGGAAGATTCTTCAGATGAAGACGAGTATGAATTAGCAGAACCTGAAGAAGAACCTGAAGAGGAGGAGGAAGAAGACGAAAAAGCAACTTCTACTCCATCAGAAAAGAAACACAAGTTCGAGATGGAAATGATTAAACCAGTTAAAGGTAAAAGAATGCACAAGGATTCTTATGCTACATCAAAGACTGGTTCAACTTCTCGTTTTAATAGAGAAGTAAATCTTCAGTGTTTGGTAAACTCTCTTAAAAAGCATGGATTTGAAGAAATTATCGAAAATTATTTCGGTAATCTTCCAGAAACTAAATGGCGAGTACTTGCCTCACAGATTCTCGATTCTGTAGAAGAGGCTATTCTCGATAGCCTGTTTAATGAAAGTACAGGATTTGGATTCATGAACGGATCAATTCAGGCAACACTGGTAAAGGCTAAACTTTATCCAGCTATAAAAGAAGATATAAAATACGATACTCTTAAGAGAGAACACCATATCCTTACTCTCAAGGATGTTGAGTTTAACAAGAGATTCGGCCTTCTTTATAATAACGAAGGTTCAGGATCATCTGAGATGTCAGTAAAGGTTGAAAAGACTTCTAAGGGCTATAAAGCCATGTCAGACGCTCTCAACATTAAGAAGGGAGACCTCCTTAATGAAAAGGGTCAGAAGCTTGTTAAGAAGAGCAAGTAATTCTCCTATTGCTCTTTTATATAAATAGTATACTTTAAAAGGTGGAATCTCTGAATGTAACAGTTTAGAGATTCCATTTTTTTACGAAAGGATGTAGAGAAAATGATATTTAATTACGAATCACCAGAACTCATAACAATTAACATTTTAGAATTAGTAAAAAGACAAAAAATAATTAATGACAAATTCCCTAATCCTAATAGGAAATCAAAATACATAAATGTGTATGATAATATGGTGGGTCAAATATCTGAAGAGGTATTTGAGACAAAAGAAAGTATTACTAAAAATAAAGAAATGGCCCTTCCAGTTAAAGTACAAACAAATGATTCACTTGAAGAGTTTATTGATGTATTAATGTTCACAGGTAGTCTGTTAGTAGAAACAGCTACATATTTTGAAATTGATATTATTGATTTCTTAAAGCATAATGATGATTATGCTTATATTCTTATTTATGATACTTATAAGGACAATGATTTTAAAGAGGAAAACAGAAATATACCAACCTGTGAAAATCTGGTATATACAAGAAGACAGATTATTGATAGAAAGTATCATAAGCCAGCAAAAGAAAGACCGGAAAATTATGAGATAAATCTAATAAAATCTATAATTGTAGGAACATTCTTACCAAGAAAAAATGATAAAGACAATAATGAAGATATTTATGAAGAATTTAAGATTCCTGAATTTATTACAAACATGAATCCATACATTCAGGATGTTTTATTCTGTTATGATGATGAGTTAAATTTCTCATTAGCACGTAAATATCTTATTGAAGATAGAATTAATTTATTAAATGAATTATTCGAAAATAAAAATAAGAAAATAGCAAATCTTTAATTTTATATGTACCGTAAGACTAATATAGTCTTACGGTATTTTTTTTTTATAAATTATGAAAAAATCCATAGCTTAACAATCGTTTATACTATTTTAGTAAAGATTTTTTATAGAAAGGAAGGTGAAAATATATGGCAAATAACTATAAATCTAGTAGAGATATTTTTGCTAGGAGTCAAAATAACTTAAATAAATTAACTTCTAATACTAAAAATATAACAGAAACTGCCGCTAGTATAAATGCAGATAACACTGGATCTAGCTTACAAATGAAAGTAACACAAGAAACTACGGTATTAAATTCATCTTTACAAAATATGAATAATGTATTAAGTGAATTAAATAATAGTGTAGTTGGCTTACAATCTGCTTTAAAAAATATAGCTGAAAATCATACAACGATTAATAGTTTATTAGCAACTCAGTTAGTTAGTTTAACTCAGATAAATAGTTTAGTTACAGCGTTTAGATCAGATTATATATTATCTAAAAATGGTAATAAAAATAAAGGTATTAGTTATTATGATAGAAATCTTATATTAAGAGATATATCTAATATAAAAACGTCTGATAAAACTGTTGATTCTATTTTAAGTAGTTTAAGAAATGCTGCAAATTACGCTAATAGATCTACAAATGCTATTAGATCAAAATTAGGTTCAAGACAAGATTTAGATGATAATAGTATCTTTAATAAAATATTAGGATTAGCGGATCAAGGAAAACAGTTTGCTGGTTTAGGTACATTATTGCCAATGTATAGAAATGGTGGTAAATATTCTAAATTTATTGAAAATGCAATGTCTGCAGATACATCTACAATTGGTAGTTTAATAGAATCATTCTTAGGAGCTAATGGTAAAAGAAAATTTAAAGATATAAAAGGATTAGGTTCTAAATTTTTAGATTCAAATAATCCATTAAAACAAATGTTGGGTGGATTAATGGAAAAAGCTGGTATGACTAATCTTAAAAAGGAAAGAGAAAAAGATCCTGACTTAGTTTATACAGCATTAGCACCTTTTGCAGATGATATTAAAGATATCGTTGAATTAAAAGTAAAAGGTATACATAGTAGACCAACTAAAGAAGTTATTCCAGAATATGCAACTCCAGTTTGGATAGTAAATAGTCCAGACCAGAAGAACTATATAACTAGTAATAAAACATTATCAAGATCTCTTAGAGAACAAAGAATTCATGATATAACAAGAGGTATTGCTAATAATTATAAAGATATATATGGTAATGATTTATTAGAAAAAGATATTGATGAAAAATGGATAGGCTCCGCAACTGAAGGTTTTTCAGAAAACGAAATTAAAAAGATGATAAATAGAGCTAATAGACTTGAAAGAAGATCACAATATCATGGTGCAACTAAAATAGAAGAATTTTTAGGTAAAAATAAAATATTAAATAAATTATTAGATGATAATAATACTGGTGTGCAAATGATTGGTGGTATGGCTGGAAACGCTTTAACTCAAATATTAGGAAGCCATGCTGGTGGTAAAAGAAATAAAGGCTCTAGTGGTGCTTATTTAGCAGGTTTACATAATGGTGAAAAAGTATTAGGACCAAATGCATTAGATGAACATGAAAAGATAAATGATATTTCTAAGATAATTGGTTTAACAATTTCTACATTAACTTCAGCTATTAAATTAGAAAAATATAAAGCTGGATTATTAGTTGCTTATACTAATAAAGATCCTAAAATGGCAGCAAAAGTAAAAGTAGATACTACAATATTAGCACAGGATGAAATGACTGAATTAGGTGCTGAAAAAGAAAATAAAATAGGTACTAATATAATAAAAATAATTGGTAGTAAATTATTTAAAGCAAATACTAAAGAAACAACTAAAGAATATTTTGGTTTAAAAGGTAATTCTGAAGCTGATGTAGCACAACAAGCAGAAGCTCAGGCACAACAAGGACAAGAAACAATAGATCAATTAGTTAAAGAAAAACAGAGAATGGATGAAGAATTATTCATCAGAAAAATGATAATTGATAGAACTAATAAAGCTAGAATATGGGCAGCTCAAAAAGCTAATAATGTTAAATTAAGAGCTAAAAAAATGGCTAACAAAGTAAGATTATTTGCTAGAGAAAAAGCAGGTAATTTAAAAAATATAGCTATAAATGCTAAAAACCATGTAGCATTATTAGGTACAAAAGTTTCTGGTACTGTAAAACGTCTTGGTAAAAAATTAGCTGCTAAAACAGCAAGTATTCTTGATAGAGTAAAGAATTCTGTGTTAATTCAAAAAGCTAAAATGGTTAAAACAGCTTTATTTGAAAAAATAAAAAGTTTAATATCTACTACAGGTGATATATTAGGAACAGCTGGTAGTGTTATTGGTAAAATATTAGACACTATACGAATAGCTATTCCAGTAGTGGGTCAAGCTATTACTGCAGTAGCCGGTCCTGCATCTATACTTTTATTAGGTGGTATAGGATTAGCTGCTTTATTAAAAGCTAAAAAAGGACAGAATTCTAATATTAAATTAGAAAGTGTTATAAAAAAGGTATCTGGTAAAATAAGTGATGTTAAAAATAAAATACTTAAAAAAGAAGAAAAAGAAGAAAAAGAAGCATCTAAAGCAGAAGTTGCTAAACAAGAAAATGAAAAGAAAGCAGAAGAAAAAGATACTAATAGAACTATAGCTGAAAATAAATCATTTACATCTCAGGTTAAATATACAGAGAGTAATGTATCTACCGAAAATAAAAATACAAGGCAAATAAAAATTGATGAGGAAGAACAATTAGAAGGTCCTGTTAAATATTTAAATAAAATGCAAAGGAAAATGTTACTTAATAATACTACTAAAATGGCTGATTTATTTAGTAAAAAGCCTAAACAAGCAGCTAGTATGGCTTGGTTATTAAATGGTGGTTATACTGTATTAGGATTACAAAGTGCATCAACTGATGAATTAGAATCATTGAATGAATTAACATCTACATCTAATTCAACATCAGTAACTCCTAAAAAAGAATCTTTATGGACAAGATTAACTAAAAAGTTAACTAAGAAAAAATTATTAGCAGATGATGTTGGTAGTGAAGGATATAGTGAAGATGCAGCTGTTGCTTTAGCACAAAATAAGAATAACTCTATGGCCGCAAAACTCATTAATGCTTTTGCAAAAGTATATGGACATTTTGCATTTACTGATAGTAATGGAGATCCATTGTATACAACTAATTTAAGAAAACAAGCTCAAGAAGAAAACTTAAGAGGTGGTCTTACTGGAACATCTTCTAATGGTTCAGCAATCACTGCAGCTCAACGATTATTTGATGGCAGTAGCTATATAGGCTATGACGAAGATGGTACTTGGGGAAATAGCTCAACAAAAGATGATATTTTTAAAAGTAAATATTTTGCTTCAAACGGTAATGGATCGGCTGAATGTAATTTAGTAACTAATATTATTAACAATAACTGGAAAAAATATAAAACTGATAATAATATATCTGATGAAGATGCAGGTACAACAATTAGCAATGGTTCATTAACCTATTTAAATGGATTCTTTAATAAAGAATATAAAAAAATGTATGATTCTTTTGTAAAAAGAGTTGCTTTTGCAGATGATACAGCTAAAAATTTTATGCATGAAAGTATTGCTAAATCAATTAAAAATTCTACTCCTTGGATTGATATGAAGGATCTATCAAATTCTAGTGACATTAAAAACAGAATAAAGCAAAATATTAATGCACGTTCTCAAATTGATTATGGTAATTATGGTTTAGGTCATAGACACAATAGATTTGGTGGAGCTAATACTAAAGATTCTGATTTTATTAATGCTTCTAAATATGCATTAGTTAAAGGTTATAAAGAACAAAATGGTGGTACTTATCCTCAGTTCTTTAAAGATTATTTAAATAAAAATGGTATCAATGTTAACTATAATTCTAGTGCAAATAATATTAAGAGAAGCTTATTACGTGGTAATCCAGTTATTTTAATGGGACAAGATAATGCTGATTCTGGTTTAACGCCATATGGAGATACACCTCACTATATAGTTGCTACTAATTATGATGGTAAAAATATTAGAGTTATTGACTCTGAAAGTAGAAATGATTATGATATTTATAATGCAGATAATGTATTAAGACATTCTACTATTAAAATAAGTACAAATTCTGGTAAAAGTGGTTATGGACGAATTACTGTAAATAGTGGTTCACATAACATATATAATGGAAGGTCTTCAAAAAATCATACACATAAACATATACAATACAATAGAGGTAAATCTTTTAAAACTTCTAATAACTATTTAAAATCTTATAAATCTCATTATGGTAAAGGTGATGAAGTAATAACTAATAGTAATGGTAGCAATATTAAATCCAATAGTAATACTGTAACTACACCTACACCTACAATGTCAAGTCAGGCTATTGGTAATATGTATGTAACATTACAAGGTTATGTAAATGGTTATGATTTATTATCTAAATATAAAACTGGTCATGATATTTGGGATAAAGTTAATGAAGCTTTAAAAGCAGAACCTAAAGAGACTGGTGTTACACCAGCTGCTTCATCTACTACAAAACAAGAAACGTCTATTACTCCTACTAAAGAAAAAGAAATTAATGAAGAAGTTAAGACTCAAACATCATCCGTTGTTCAACCGGAAGTTAAAAGTGATATATATCAAAAGAATGGAACAATGTATGTTGTTAATAATATTGAATACGGCGTTAAAACTAATATAGAGAGTATTATAGAAGAATTTAAAGAATTAAATAACGTTCAAGATGATAGTTTAGAAGTATTAAATACTATTTATAGTAAGCTATTAAAACGTAATGGTAAAAATCCAAATAATATTAAAATAAAAGATTATGATTATTCATTAAAAAATAGAAGATATACTTTTTGAGATAAGGATGTGATATAAATGGCAGATATGAAATCTTCTAAAGATAAACTTAGTCAAGCAGTTAATAATATGGATCCAAATCTTCAAAAAATAGCAGCTAATACTGATGCAATTGTATCTACCTTATCTCAACAAAGTAGTGCAATTCAACAATTAAAGGATGCTATTGCTAGAAAAGAACAAACTGAAAATGAAGGAAATAAACAGATCACTTCATCATTAAAACAAACAAATTCTACAATATCATTAATAAATAAAAATATATTAAATCTTAATAAAAATGTAACATCATTAACTAAAACAGTATCTAGTTTAAATGAAAGTAGAGGAACTACAGTATCCTTATTATGCGGAATTCAAACTAGTTTAATTCAAATTACTAGTGTTCTTGCATCTTTTAGATCAGATTATTTATTATCAACTAACGGTCAAAGAATTAATGGTAATTCTTTTTATGATATGACTAGTTTAAATAATCTAGTTAATTCATTATCATCACTTAAAGACCCAACAGTTAAACAAAATATTCAAGCATTGCATAAAGCTTTAAAATATGCTAATAGCTCTTCAAAGAGTGTCAGAAGCCATTTAGGACAAAATGTAACTAATGAAGATAGTATATTTGAAAAGATATTAGGTATTGCAGATACAGGAAAACAATATGCTGGTTTAGGTGCATTATTTAGTCCTTATATTAAAGGTGGCAAATTTAACAGTGTTATTGATAGATACATGAATGCAGATACATCATCAATAGCTAATTTATTCTATTCAATGTTAGGCTCTAATGGTAAGAAAACTATTAAAGATATAAAAGGATTAGGTTCTAAATTTTCTGATTCAAATAATCCTCTTAAGCGTTTAATAGGCAATATGATGGGTCAAGCAGGATTTAAAAATGAAAAGAAAGAACGTGAAAAAGATCCTACTTTAGTATTAAGTTCATTAGCACCTTTTGCAGATGATATCAAAGATATGGTTAATTTATCATATCAAGGTGTAAAATCAAGACCTAAATCAATACCAATATATGCAAAGCCAGTTTGGATTGTAAATAGTCCAGATCAAAAAAATTATGTTGGTAATGTAAAAGCTAAAGATACGCATGGTGCAGATTTAAAACGTAAAAGACTTGAAGATTTATTTGGTGGTAGAGCCAATAATCTTAAAGATATTTATGGTAATGAATTATTATATCAAGATGAAGATGGTCATTGGAAAGGTTCTGCAACTGAAGGTTTCAATAATAAACAAATAAGAAATATTAGACAAAAACAAGAAAGCCGTAATAGAAAATTAATGTATGGCGAAAATTATAAAGAATTAGAAAATAAAATATATGGTAGTAAAATATTAAATACTGGAATAGGAATTGGTAATTTTAAATTATCATTAAATGATTTATTATCTGAAGATCCTAATAATGTAATGGGTAATATGATTAGTAATTTAGCAGCTAATGGATTACAACAAATACCTGGATTATTAGGAAGCCATGCCGGTGGTAAAAAAGGTAAAAAGAGAAGAAAAGGTCTTGATCCAAATCGTGAAATAAATACTAATGATCATGATGTTAGTTTAATAGATGGTGAAACAACTGTACTTAATGCTTCTCAAACAGATAATCTTAAAGATATGGGAGATATTAAATCTGGTATTACCACAATGTCAGGTGCTATTGCATCTCTTGCTAGTATTATATCTCAATCAACTATATTATTTAGCCAAGCGGCATCTAGTAAGAAACAAAAGATAGATAGTAAAGTATTAAATAAACTTAGTCCTGATGAATCAGTATTTGATTATTTATTAAAAACTTCGGGTTCTGATGAAGGTTCTAAGAAAGCTTTAACACAATTTAAGAAATTCTCTAATCTTAAGAAAACCTTAAAAATAACTAGTAAAAGAGAAACAACTTCAGAATACTTTGGATTAAATCCAAATGAAGGTAATGGTAAAAAAGGTGTATTAAGCGGTGCTATTGATTCATTAACTACCAAACTTGGTGTAAATAAAGATCTCGTTAAAGACCCTAAGCGTTTTATTAAAAATAGTATTATAAGAAAAGTTAACAACACGTTTTCATTAAAGGGTACTTCATCGAACGGAACAGCTGATAAAATAGCTGAAGGAGTATCTGATGATAAGAATAAAAAGAAAATTAAGGGTTTATTTAAGAGCTTTAAGAAGCAACAAGACTTAGAAATTAAAGATAAGATTAAAGAAGGAACAACTGGCTTAAAAGATGTGGCTAAAGTATCTGCAACTAATGAAACAGTTACTAATAGTATTAATACTGCAGAAACTGCTGCAGTAGAAGCTAATATTAAAGCAGATGCTGCAACTAATGCTTCTATTAATAAAATGAAAATGGCAAATGCTAAACAAGAAGAAGCTACAAAAGCAGCAGCTGATAAAACAGAAGTAGCTCAACAAATAGCAACTGATAAGTTTGTTAATGCTACAGAAGTTAAAACAGCGGCTCAAGAAGCTATGGTTCAGGAAGCATCTGTAGGAGCTGAAGCAGGAGCATCTACAACAAGCTTTTTAGGAAAAATAACGGCTACAATGTGTGGTCTTCCATTACCAGTTAAAATAGGCCTTGGAGCTGCCGGTGTTGCTGCTACAGTTGCTATTGGTAAGAAAATGTATGATAAAGTTAAACAAGCTGCCAATGGTAAAAAACCGAATTTTGAAGATAGTCAGTCTTCATTAAAAGGTGCAAGTGGAAAAACCGAAAAGGAAGCTCAGAAAGAAAAAGAAAAAGCAGAAAAAGCTCAAAAGAGACAAGAAAGATTAGAGAATTTTAAGAAAAGAGCCAAGAGAAGTTTAAAATCTAGCTTTAATGCTTTAACATTAGGATTATTTGCACAAAAAGTTTATGTTGCTGATAATGGTGATGTATTATATTCTAAAGATAATTCTCCAGTAAAGAAATTAGATAAACATGGTAATGAAACTGAAGAAACATTAAATGTTAAAGATACATCAGGAAAGGTACAGTTAGCTAATAGATTAGCTGCTCGTGAATTTAAATTAGATAAAGTAAAAACTGCTAAATTTATAGCTTCTAAAGTTAAAGATGGTGTATCTAAATTAAAAGATAAGATAAAAGAAAAAGCAGAACAAGTTAAAAGTTGGGCTGGTAAACATAAAGGTGAAATAGCTGCTTTTGCAGTAGGTGGTATTGCTGGAGTAGGAGCTTATGAAGTTGCTAAAGGTGCTTATAAAGGTGTAAAAACTCTTAAAGAAAATAAATATGAAAAGATAAATCAGATGTTAACAGTAGCATCTACACCATTCTTATTTATGGATAATAAAATGAAGAAATCTATTGAAAAATTACAAAATAGCAAGATTGGTAAACAGATGTTAAATCAGCCAATGAAAGCAGCTAAAACATTATTCCAGACTGCTACGTATAGTATATTCGGTAGTAGTGAAACTGCCGCTGAAAAATCTGGTCTTAAATCTTTATTAACGAATATTACTAAGAAATTAACAGGCGAAGATGATCATAAAGATAAATTTACATCTAACTTAGAAGATATTGGTGAAGAAAGTGCAACAGTAGCATATTCAAAGTTAAATGAAAATAATCTTAGAAATAGAATATTAAATGCTTTTGCTAAAGCTACTGGTATTGCTACTGCTAAAAAAGGTGATAATGGTCATGTAATGACAACTTCTCAAATCGTTGATGAAGAAAGAACGAAAAATGCTTCATTACAAATTGCAGCAAATGGTACAGCTGGTAATGCTAGTGGTGCTAATATGTCAGGTACTTGGAATTCTGCTGCACAAATGATCAATGGACCAACAAAAGGTCAAACTGTTCAAGATTATGTACTTAAAACATTACAAAATAGTAGTATTTCTAGAGGCGTATCAGATGGACATAGAGGTGTTGACTTCGCCGCAGCAATGAACACACCAATTTATTCTCCATTTGAAGGTAAAGTTGTAGCCAGTGCATACGATCCAGATAGAATCATATGTACTAATAATGCAGGTGGAAATGATGAAAATGGATCAATGGGTAACTTCGTATTAATGCAATTACCAAATGGTAATTATGCAACATTTATGCACATGGTAGAAGGTCCTGCAGTTAGAACTGGCGAACTTGTTAAAGCTGGACAGTTACTAGGTAAAGTAGGTAATACTGGTGGTAGTTACGGTGCTCACTTACATTTAGAAATAAAAAGTGGTATGTGGGGTGGTACAGTACTTGATCCGGCATCATATGGTTTAGGAAGAAAAGGTAAAAAATTAGATGGTTTTGATAAAAATAAAAAGACAACCGGATACGGTGCTCATGTATATCAAAGAGATTATTCTAATATTATCTTTAATAAAAATGGTGATGAAACATTACAAACATTAGGTGATTCTGGTTGCGGTCCAGCAGCTGCAACTGTTGTTAAAAGATTATATACGAATGGTAAAAGTAGATTTGGTAGAGCTGATAATAAAAATAAAGATAATAAAGATAAAAGTACAGCTAAAGCATCTACAGTTCAAAATCCATTAGGAAAAACAGCTTCATTCTCAGACGATTATGGTAATACATTTGATATTACTATTGAGCAAGAACATATTGATGTATTTAATGCTTGTAAAGAATGTGGATGTTCTGATGCGGCTGCTTGTGGTGTATTAGGTAATTTACATCAGGAAACAGGTGGTACTGGTGAAAGATTAAGACATTGGGCTGAAAACCATGGTGAATATGGTGGAGGTATCATGCAATGGACTCCTTGGACTAAACATGTTGATTGGGCCAACAGTCATGGTATGAACCCTTGGACTTGGGAAGCAAGTTTAGCACATATGCAAGACGAATTGCTTAATGGTGGTAACTGGTCTAACCCTCAAGATGCTAGTCCTTCTTTAGCAAGTGAAGGTTATCATGCTTGTTCTAATACTCCAGAATTTATGGCATTAAATGATCCAGCTGATGCAGCAGTAAACTTTGAAAGAGCATTTGAAGTTTCAGGTGACTGGAATGGTAGAAACTCAGAAGGTATTGTATATAGTGAAAATCAGCTTAGAGACAGAAAGAGAGTTGGTCCTGCTATTGCATATTATGAATGCTTAGTAGGTACATATAATGGTTCTGTAAGACTTAGATCGTCAGTAAATGGAGTTTCTGGAAGTACAGGATTTATTAATATTATTACTGATAGTGTTGTAAGTGGATCTCAGTTAGCTAATTATATGAATGCTAACAAATCTACTAATAATAGTACTACAGATATAACAGCTAGTAATGGAAGCACTGCTACTACAGGTAATGGTCGTTTTGGTAGGGGTGTAAGTTTTGGTAATATTCATTTTGAATCTACTAGTTCACCAAATAATAATAACAATAGTATACAAAGTAATATAACTAAAACTGCAGCTGTTGCTCCTTCAGTAGGTTCTTATATAAAGAATAATATGTCTATAACAGATACCGATGATAAAGGAAATTCAAAAACAACAACAAGCGTATATACTACTGATAATAAAACAACTTTAACAACAAACGGTAAATCAACAATTGTTATTTGTAATAACTTTACGGAAAAGACTAAGACGGATTTAAGTGAGATACTTTCTAACTTTAAAAAGTTAAACGGTACTCAAGCTAATGCTTTAAAAGTATTAAAAGCTATATCTGATTTAATTAAAGAAGAAAATTCAGAAGCATTAGAAAGTCTTTCAAATCTTAAACTTTCTAATGATGGTCTTGATTATATCCTTAAAGGATTATAAAAAATTAGTGTTAAGGAAATTATATTCCTTAACACTAAAATTTATTATATAAGAGGTGAAATATATGCCTGATAATTTTTTAGAAAGTGCTTCATTAGACTCTGTGGGTTATGAAAACTTCTATACCGAAGGAGAAAATGGTGAAAGTTTAGGAAAAAATTCAGCATTCTTTAATTCTAATGAGGTTCAACCATCTGAAGGTGTTACTGTAACTGGTAAACCTATGAGTAGTCACGTTGCTATGGCTATTACCGGTAAAGATGTTAAAAATGGAATATTCTTTGGTAAAGAAAATAAAGTATTTGGATTACCTTTTAAGTATGGTCCTTTAGCTGATCCTATGGGTAGAGTATTTCAAAGCACATTTGAAACAGATAGTTCATGTGTAGCTTTTATTAAATTTGGCGTACCAAAAATTAATAGAGCTTTATTTGGTAAAATGTCTGCTGATGCTAGTGATACACCATCATTTGGTTTAAATATTTATTATGGTTTTAGATCAGCTATTGATCCAACAACTAATACACAAGACCAAAGATTAATTACATTTGAACCTAAAATGAATCAATTTATGAAATACGCAAATGCTTCAATTAATGAAGTATATACATTATTAGACTTACCGGGTTTATTTTCTACAGATGGTTATACAGATGAAGAATTTGAAAACGGTTTTGCATTTTTCTGTACTAAAACAAGCACAATTACTGAAAGCGTAGATAATAATTATACAGAACCAGACATTATTACTAAAATGAACTCAGATGCAGCTTTACGTAGACAAAATTATCAGATGTATGGTACTTATGGTAGTATTGCTAACGATTCAGGTGGTACTGATGCTATAAGCTGGTTAGAGTCAATAGCTAATACTCAATTACAAAAAGTTGCTGAAAATATTGCCGATAGTCCTATTATTGGTTCTGTTGCTTCAGCATTTATGAAATCAAATAAAGGCACTATGGGTTATTATGGAGAATTATGGGCTGACTCTAAGACTTCTGATAGCTTTTCATTACAATTTAAATTTAGATCACCATATGGTTCTAAATATGAAATATTCAGAAATTGTTTCTTCCCATTCTTATTATTACATACAGCCGCTATTCCAAAACAAGATGGTAGATTTAGTTATCAAGAACCATTTATGATAATGATTGATTTTCCGGGTTGGTTTAGAGTTAATTGTGGAGTTATTCAATCTTTAAGCTGGGTTAAAGGTGGTAGTAATGCATTATTTAATGTAGATGGCTTACCATTAGAAATAGAAGTTACTATGAATGTTAAAGATCTCTATCCAGTTCAATTATCTTCAGAAAATGTTACAGTTATGGAATATAACTGGGGTCTTTTAAGTTTCTTAGAAAATATGGCTGGATTAACAACGGCTCAAGCGGCTTATATAAGTAATGTACAAAGTTTCCAAAATGCAATAAGAACTACAATGGCTCAAAGTGATGGTTCTATTATGGGCAATACTAAAGCTTATTTTAATGCACATTATCGTGTAGCCGCTAATAAATGGAATGCTGCTGGTGGAACAGTGGGCGGATTGATTACAAATGGAGCAAAAAGAGAAATACGTTCAAGAAGTTATTTAGGTCGTTAAACTTTATATTATTAATATACTGAAAGGTGTGAAAATTATGTTTAGAATTCCAGAAAGTGCTTTACGCTATGAAAAATATAAAAGATTATTAGAAGCTGCTGAAGAACAAGATCCTAATGCAGTTCCACAGGAAGATCCTAATGCTGCTCAAGATCCAAATGCTATGCAGCAAGGAGATCCTAATGCTCAAGATCCTAACGCAGAAATGGATCCAAACGCTCAGGAAGATCCTAATGCTATGCAAGGTGGCCAAGATTCAGGAATATCTCAAGCTCAGACACCAGAAGAAGCTTATGAAGCTGGATTAAAAGAAATTCAGAATACTATTGCAATGACTGGTAGAAAGCGTTATGCTAGATATAAGATGAATGGTGGTAAGGATAGTTGGGAAATCTTTAGAAAAAATCTTGAAGATTCATTAAAGCAAGAACTTGAAGAAGATTGCAAAGAGATGTTCGGTTATAATCCGGGTAAAACTACTGAAAAAGATTTACTCGTTATGATTAAAAATGGTATTGAACAACTCAATCAGGCTATGCAGCAAGGAATGGCTCAAGAAGCGGCTCAAGATCCTAACGCACAACAGGCAATGCAAGAAGCTTATGATTTTATCGCAGAAAGAAATTATAGAAGATTAATGGAAAGAAATTTTTAAGTAAGGAGGTAAACTAGTATGGTTTATACTACTTACTTAAATGAAGAAATTGCAAATGATGAAATTTATCCAATTTTTATAGCTTTATCTGAAGGCAAATCTTATATTTCTAAAAAAATAAAAGATGTTACAAAATGTCCATATTCACATTGTATGATAGGATTAGATCCAGAATTAAAGTATTTTTATAGTTTTAATATAATTGATAATTTTAATAATGGATTTGTAATTGAAACCCTAGAAAATTTAGCAAAGAAAGCTAATAGTATAAATATATATGTATTTTTTGTAAATAGATCTATATACAAAAATATAGTTAAATCTATTAAGAGGTACAATGATTTAAAAGATAAAACTAAGTATAGTATTAAAAGATTATTTGAAGCTGCTTTTAATAAAGGTAAAGAAACTAATCCTATGCAACAGGTATGTTCATCATTTGTTTATAGTATTTTATCGCATTCAGGAGTACATTTAGCTCCAGATAATATATTATGTGTAAAACCTTCAGATTTTTACACTACTATAAATAATAATAAAAAATATATCTATCAGATATATGAAGGAAGTCCTCTTGATATAAATATGGATGATATTACTATTGAATTGAATAAATTAAAAGATAAGAAAAGTACTAAAGAATTTAATCAAGAAAAAATAATACTTACAGAAAGTGAACGTATATATCCAGAAACTGTCGATAGGTCAGCATATGATAATTTTGTATTATTTAATTTATTTCATGTTTACACAACAGATATGACTTTGAGAAATGATCCACAATTTATATCTAAAATGAAATGGGTTAAAGATAGAATAACTGAAATATGTGATATGGCTGGATGGACAGTATTTCCTTATGAATTAACTTTATGTGCATCATTTGAAGACCTAGATGAATTTTATAATCATCAAGCTCCTAAATGGGTAACTGGTTTTACATATGGTGATAAAGTTTATATGAAAGGACCTGCTATATATCCTGGAGAACTTTATTATAATGTAGTATTACATGAATGTATTCATGTTCAAATATATCTTAATGAAAAAGTACAAGGAAAAACTATATCACGAGAAGATGAAGAAGGTATGGCCGTTTTCTTTAGTACTCCACTTGATAAATGGCTTAAGGAATTAAATCATGGTCCTAACTGGTATTATTATGAGAGTGCAATAAGAGTTCAAGAAGACTTTTTAAATTATGGAATGAAAAAAGTAATTCAGAAAAGATTTAAATAAATTCAGATACTATTAGACATGATTTATTATAAATTTATATGAGGTGATTTTAATGCGTTTTTATAACGAAGGTAACAAATGTAATTGTGGCAAGAGATCTTGTCCTGAATGCAATCCAAAGATTAGCAAGATTAGTAAGCCAGATGCAAATGGTTTAGTTAATAAGAAAACAATTGGTAATCATTATATGAAGTTTGATGAAGCATTTATGCAGGGTTATTATGATGCTTTAAATGAAATGGAAGAATATGATGAATATGAGGAAGAAGATGCTTATGAATCTTACAATGAAGAAGATTTAGAAAATGCATATCTTGAAGGTTATTATGCTGCTTTAAATGAAACATCAGCAGCTACTAAAGCTAAACAAAGATCACTTGGTATGAAAGGCGTTAAAGGTGGAACACATACTCATAATAATGACGATTTTTGGCCTTTATGTAATTCTGGAGCTTTTAAAAAAGATGAAGCTGTTAGAGATTATAGAAATAAACACAGGTCTGACTATTTAACAGTTAAAAGACAGAGAATGCTTGGTGGTAAGACTGTGGAAATTGCAGATGCTCCAAATGGTAAAAGATATAGTATTTGGACTAAAGGACATCAGTATCCAACTTCAGAAAGAATTATTCCTAATAGGAAGCCTAATAAGTGATAAAATATTCCCTTAAGACTAATAAGTCTTAAGGGAATATTTTTAATAAAGTTCTGCTAATGCATCATAATATCCTTCTAAAAATGCTTCAGTAAGATAATCTTCTTTAAATCCTTTAGTATATTTAACAGCTGCGTCATATGTGTTTTTATCCATTTCAGAATAATCACAAGTTTTATGTTTAAAACCTTTTCTGATAATTTCATGATTTTTTATTTTTTTACTACCTTTAATAGCACCAACAGTTCCAACAGTAGCAAACATACCACTAGCAACAAGAACTCTTCTTAATCTTTTCATAGTTTGAATATCTTCTGGTGTTTTATTTTTTTTCGCTTTTAACGCTTTATATTTCTTTAATGCTGCTGCACCATTAGCAACATTTCCTATAGCCATAGCACCATGGATAGCTGTATTAGCAATTTCTTTATTTCTATGTTTCTTTGCAACATCAGATAAATATTTATTTTGTACATAATGTGCATCTATTTTTCCATTACTGTCTATATGTTTTACAGCTGCAGGATGATTAGTTCCTTTAGTTGACTTGCTATCAACTCTAACCCATTCTTCTGTCATAATAATAGCCTTCTTTCTAATAATATTATTTATTCAATTTTTTAAGAGCTTCTAATGTAGAATCTGGAATAGCCAAGTCTGATTCAATACCTGCACCAAGTAATAATGTATATACAGTATTTAATGATTGTTTCTTAGAAATATCATTTGGAAGATCTTTTAGATATACATATCCTTGTTTAGAGATCTCTTTATACATAGCAGCCTTAGAATCCATACTATCCAATAATCTTCACATAGAATCGCTAATTCTATGCAGTTCTCTTATGAACTTCTTCATATTTCTATGAATGTTGAGACTATATCTTCATTTTTATATAAAAATAAAAATGCTTTTTGTTTCCATTTAAGGGATTTTCACCCACCGCTTGGCCGTACTCTACTTAAATATATAAATTTTCATAATCTCCTTTTTTAATAATAATTTTTCCATTTTTGATATAAAGGATATTATCAAAATCATTTATTTTTTCGATAGTCGTTGAACTATTTATAAAAAATTCAGCTAAAATTTTATCTAAAATTTTTCTATTTTTATAGCTAATTCTAATTAATGAATATTTATTATTATTTATAAAAAAATCAAATTTCTCTTTATCCCTTGCAAGTTGTTCATTAAAGGTTTGTGGAGTATTACTAAAAGATAATTCAAAATGTTGTTTTCCATCAAATTCTAGAAATATATTTGATTGTATAACAAAATCAAAAGATTTTGATGTTGAAAATTCATTACAATGTTCTTCATCTTCAAAAGAAATATTATTTTTTATTAAAAACTTTTCTATTTCTTTACAATATATTGAATTTTTTATTTTTCTTCCACAATAAGGACATCTTGCTTTATTACATAAAAATTCTTTTGGAGCTACTTTATATATTTTATTACATTTATTATGTTTAATTTTAAGTGGTTTATCTGTATTTATATATTCTTCTAAAAAAGTATATTCATCTCCAACGTGATCTTTTACTTCTTTTAAAAATTCATCGTTTGTCCTTTTTGTATTTCTTTTACAGCAAAAAGGACATCTTCTTTTTGCTCTTACAAAATTATTAGGTGTTACAAAATACACATTACCACACAAATTATGTTTTACTTTTAATTTAGTTTTATCATTTATATATTCTTCTAAAAAAGTATATTCATCTCCAACTTGATTTTTTATTTCTTTTAAAAATTCATCATTAGATTTTCTTCTATTTTTAGCATTAAATTCCGTGATACATTTCCTACATCTACATTTTTTATTTAAAAATGTGTTAGGAGTTACATTATAAATATTACCACACAAATTATGTTTTACTTTTAAAGGTGTATTAGTATTTATATATTCTTCTAAAAAAGTATATTCATCTCCAACTTGATTTTTTACTTCTTTTAAAAATTCATCGTTAGATTTTTTAATATTTTTTGGCATAACAAATTCTCCTTTTTATTAATAAAAAATTTGTTTTGCAATTCACGGAATCTTTTATTTATAAATAGCTGCTGATTGTCCAATCCTTTTGATTTTCAAACATTCACGCTTAGAATTACTTCTTACGTTGTAGTTCAAAAGGCTCTAAGGAGTTTCCAGCAATTAAAAAAGTTAAGAACCAATATTTTAGCTCTTGGACCTAAGAATTCCTTTAATGCCACATTATCATCTTTATATGTTAATAATGAGAACGTTTCCATATCTGAAATTCTAGCGATTTTATCATCTGCGGTAACTTGACCTGTTTTCATATTACGTTTACTTATATCAAGTGAATATGTATTCTTTTTACTAAGCATCTGTTGTAATCTTCGGATATCTACATAGAGAACTGGAACTTTATATCTAGTTCTAATAGGATCATCTTTATGACCATCTTGCTTATAATATACATACTCTTCCGTAGGAACTTTTAAGAAGTCTAACGCATCTTTACAATCTTTAATTCTAGGGCAATTCTTATTAGGAAGTATTTCTAAATAGAAGTTCTTCTTATCATCTTTTAAGAATTCTTTCATATATTTATCGAATTTGTCATCATTCATAGAACTAAAAAGCTTCTTATATTTCTGAGTGTTTGCTCCTGTTTTATCAAGTAAGCTTAATGTTTTATAAATCTTTTCTTCAATTTGTTTTCTTTTAGCTGAATTAATAGACTCATTTAAAATTATATTAGAACTTTCATTAATAGTTTCAAATAATGTAAAAGAAGGATTTGCAATTATCTTAAAGTTATTTAATGCTTTAAGTTGATCTGTTAATTCAAAGTTTCTACTTTCAATTCTATAATCCTTTAAATCGAACTTCTTTACATAATAATCTAACATTTCTTTCATTAAATTATCAGCTTTGTATTCAGATGAAGCTTCTATAGCTATAAATGTAGGAATTGTTCTCTTATTAGAATCATCATCCATATTATATATCTTATCTTTGACTATTACATAACCAGCAACATTATTATTCTTATCTATAAATAATAAACCATGTTCATCTCCGGCTAATTTCTGATAATTTCTTAATCGATAATGTGTTTTACCATATTTAAATAAATTCTGTGGAGTCATTTCTAATATAGTAAACTGAGCTAATACACTATTCTTAAAGTCTTCTTCATCTTGTACTGTATTAGTATAACGATAACCATTATCTTTATTAGTATTTAAATTAATAAGACTTGTTAAGAAATCTTTATTAGTCTTTGAATTATTTAAGATAAATGTTAATACATCTGAAGTTAATCCTTCTACTGTATAGAATAAATTATCTTCATTGTATTCATTATAAACTTCATTTAAGATATCTCTCATATCATCAATAGATTCAAATTCATTTATACCCATCATAATATTATTATTACATTCTAAGTAATAAGTCTTATTATCTTTTTCAAATGTAGGACATAATGAAGTTTTCTCTCCTAATGAATAGACTTGCATCTTAGGATTATAACCTAAATCATAAAGTTTATTAAATACTGCAGAAGATCTTTGAGCTGCAGAACTTAAACCTACTGCATTAGGAGCTACTGCACCTTCTAAGCAAGTACTAAAATAATCAAAGATATCTTCATAATTAGTAAGTTCTACACTTTCCATTAAAGGCTTATTATTATTTACATACTTCTCTAAAAATTCTTTAGGAGTCATTCTATTATTAGCTGATTCTACTGGATTAATAAAGTTCATATCAGTAGCTATCATATTAAATGATAATAATCTAGTCTCATAATCATATACATCTATATTAGGAACTTTTATCAATTCAAACAGATGTAATAAATAGTTTACTGAAGCATATTCATAATATGTCTTCTGTTCATTTTGATCATCTAATAAATCCCAATTAATAGTATGATATAATGTAAATAAATCTGAAATATTAAATAATGAATTTATTTCTTCAAAATCTCTTAAGAATTTTTCATAACATTCATCCGGTACTAATTTGTTATAAATATGAATATATTTATTTTCTGATTCATATAACATATTATCAAATGATGCAATATCTATTTTATAATTAGTTATATCTGTAACATCCTGATAAATACCATATGCTTTATTCTTAAAATTATTATCCCAAACAATGCATAATTTAATAAGTGTATTTTTATTATTAAAAAATTTAAAGATAGGTACTACACTTAATATATGATATTTCTTAGTTAAATCTCTTGTAAGATAATTTTCTGTATTATTTTTAAGAAATCTAACTGAATTAAACCAACTAGAAGATGGTCTTGTAAAATCTTTAGGGTCGTTTAATTTAGGAAGACCACTATTAAAATAATTACTAACATTAGCTATTTCTTTATGGCTTAATGTATCTCCACAAAATGGACAAGGCGTTTCTAACAATGCTTGTTCAAATACAGAGTTACATGTATTACATTTACAATATGTATTATTTTCACTCATAGGATATTCACCTCTTTCTTAAAGTATAACAAGATGTTGGGATCATATAAAATATTTAAAATGTAAAAAAAAAATACTCCCGAAGGAGTATTTTTTTTAATAATCATATCCTTTTTTAAAATGGTAATCGGCTATCTGGTAATATAGCCGATATGTGGCTATTATATCTTCGATTGAACCACATCCAAATTCGCCGTCTCGGAGAACAGCTTTTATCAGTTCAATCGTTTTTTGGCAGATCGTCCACTGCCAGCCATCATCGGCATCGAAGAGGGTTTGCATGGTGTCTCCATTTACATTACCTCCTTTTTGGGCGAAAGCCCATTCATTAAAACTTTTAATATTCCCACCTTCTAATTTAGTGAGAATTTCTTCATTAATAATAATTTCCGTCATACTAATTCCTCCTTACATAGATAGTTTATTTATAAGACGTATCTAGGTCTTGTTTAATATTTCATATTTTCCATAATTATAATATATATTTGAGTGTATTTTTTATTACAGTTAATAAATATCCCTTAAGACTAATTATAGTCTTAAGGGAAATAAATTAAACAGTTTTATCTAATACTATATCAAGTTCCATAGCATTATTGTTTATAGTTGCTGGTGTATAGAATTTAAAATAACTATCTCTAAGATCCATTGATGATTGAATTATAAATAATTTATTTACACTAATATTATCAACTGGTTTTAAAGTCATTGTTATTGTACTAGAAGGATTATTTTTATAATGGAATAAATAATCATTATTATTGTCTGTACCATCATATATAATAGATGAAAAATAATCTTTAAATGAACGACCATCAACAATATTAGTTTCAGATCTATTATTTAAAATAGATCTATTTTCACTATCAATCACTGAACTGTCACTATATATAGGTTTATAAAGTATATCACAATTTTCAGTATCTCTATAATTACCAATAACATCATATTTACTATTATTTTTAATATATTTATAAAATTTTTTATTTGTTAATGATACAAATATCATTTTATATTTATATATTTCATCTATTAAATCTTCTAATGTTGTAAATGGATTTCCACTTGAATATCCTTTAGAACCACTAATTGGACAACCAACAGTTTCAAATAAATCAAAGACCATATTTAATAAAGCAGCTTCTGAATAGGTCTGACCATCTTGAGTTTCTCGTAATTCAAGATAGTAATTAGTTTTATTTGTATTATCACCAACTATTTTATAAGTAGTTCCTGTTGATGTAATATCTTCTGTTAAATTAATACAACTTTGAATTTGCTGTCTTTCATTATCTGTCATTTCATGACCTAAATTAACATACAATATTAATTCTTTATTGACAATTCTATTTGCAGGATTTGCAATAGTATCTTTTTCAATATATTTAGCTACATTAAAGAAAGACTCATATGTATACTGAGCGTACATCGAATATGCTTCATTTAATTCTAATTCTATATTTTCAAGTGAATTACCTTCTAATATATACTTTAAATCATCTATATTATTAGTTGTTTTGTCATTAGTTAAAATATAAGTTTCTGTAATATCATCATATGTAGGAATATAATATTTATAAGAATTATCTTCATTTATTAAATAATAAATATATTCTTTATTTACTAAATTATTGTCATTTAAATAAGTCATATAATCTTCAGAAACTAATGGTACAAGCATAGGATGAATTCGTTTATTATAAGGAATTCTATTGACAATTACACTATTATAACTTCTTGATGGTCTAATATAGAAGCCTGTAGTTCTTGAAGTATCTTTATTAATACGGTGAGTATTATTATAATACTTAACAAAGAAATCTTTATTTTTTGTCAATACATTAAAATTACCATAATCATATAAGTTATTATAATTTACATCGTATTTATTAAACGAACTTGGATAATTATCAAAAATATTATCTAATGGATCAACAATGTAACCATTTACAACACTGCTATATCCACCAAATACATTTGGATCATAGTAAATTTTTACTTCTGTATCCGTTTCCTTATCCATATCATGTGTCATAACATATGGTCTAATATCTCCAATAAACTGATATATTGTTGGTATTGTAAAGACATCTTCAAATGTTCCTGCAGAATAATTATAAATATGTGAATGAGATATACCAGTATCATCTACTGTCATATATCCAATATATCTATGTAATACACCTGATATAGTTTGATCATAGTCCTGAGATGTATAATCTAAATAATATAAACCAGTACGACTATCTCTAGTGTTTTCCCAATAATTTTTAAATTCATTATCATTATCTTTACAATATACTTTATGTAAAGTAGTGTCTATAAAATACATATTATTTTGGTTCAAATATTGTTTAAGTTTATAAATTTCTGGTTGTGTATCTGGATCTGGATCTGTTGTTAATGCTGTATAAATATCATCTTCTGTTGTTAAATACTGTAAATGATAATAGACATCATCATTATCTATTGTTGATTTAAAATAGCAAAATGATAACATTTTAGAGTCTACTGTCTTAATACTTACTTTATCATTATTATGATAGAAATCGTAAGACTCCTTAACATATTTAAACTTCTTTTGAGAAAGTCCTAATTTGCTTGGAATAGTTTGATTTTCATATATAGCATTAAACTGATCTGGTGTTAAACTTGTAGTACCATAAGGAAGATTATCTTCTTTTTTAAATAACTTAAATTCTACATTACAATATTTTAAATATTTTTCATCCACACCCGGATCTAAAAAACCATCAACTTTATTGTATACTGATAAACTATAAGCTACATCTAAATCTGCATTTTCTTTTCTTATATCATCTTGGAAATCTATATATTCATTTTTAGTATGAAATTCTAGATTTTCTATTAATGTTGGATCATCATCAGGACCTATTTCAATTATATCATCAGGTTCTAACTCAGGTTTTCTTCCTGATTTATCTCTATTATAACCATCGAATATTTTAATATAGTCATTTGTAGAATCATTAAATTCAATAATATTTTTAGCATATAAAGTATCTAATGTATAAGCTTTAAATACTTCAATTAATAATCTTGCATAATCTTTAATATCAGAGAATATTATATTGAATGTACTATTATAAACTATATTATCAGTACTATTAATATAACTTTCAATAGAAGATGATAATTCTAATAATCTATTTTCTATTTCAGTTCTACGATCGTTATCATTATTAAATTCACCAAAACTTGTTACATATGTATATAACTCTTCATCATTAGCAACTAAATATTCTTTAAAACTATCGAATCCTTTATAAGTCTCATAATTAAAATTAGATTTAAACTTATGATTCCATAATTCTCTAAGACTATTATAAATATCTCTATTAGTAGCTTCTTTGATAAATGTCTCTAATTGTAATCTTATACTTTCATTTTTAGTGTATATATCCATAAATTCAGATATTGTAATATCTGACTTTTTATTTTCTATATCTGTTAAACCAGTAATAGACTGACTATCATTTAAATTCTTACTAAATATTTCTTTCTTTAAAGAAGCAAATAATTCTAAGAATACATATGCATTAGGATATTTTAATAAAGAGTCATTCGTAAAGAAAGTACTTTGATGTGTTCTTATAAATTTAATAAAATTCTTAAAGCCTTCTTCATTTTCATAATTAGAAATAAATTTCTTTAAATTATAATCATCATATCCATATACTTCAAATATATAGTTTACTAAATCTGTATATATTGGATTAGCATCTGGATGATCTGTAGTTCTGTTACCTATTATAAAGTTATAGAATATATCATAATCATTATTATAATAAGTAACAAATCTAGGATTTATTACAGTACTAGATGTTAATTCTCCATTAATAATTAAATAAGCTAAATATTTCTTGAATAATAATTTGAAATTAGGATATATATTTAAAGCTGCAATAGGCATACTATATGAGAAGATTAAATCTAATAAATATTCAAGAGATTCTTTAAGATTATCATGTAATACATTACTATATAGATCAAAAGTTTCTTTAGCTCTCTTATATGAAATAAACTTATTATGATTATAATATTCTACAGCATTGATATATCTTGCTAAATTTAAGAATTCTTCTTTAATAATATTACCATTTAATTTAACTATTTGATAACTATTATTATCATATGTTATATAACTTGGATTCTTATAATAATATGCAATAGTTTCAAAGGTATAGTTATCACTATAATAAAAATCTTTTAAATTAAAGTCATTATTTAAAAAATTCTTTAATTTATTATTCCATTCTAATGTACTTTCTGTTGTATCAAATCTACTATTTTCTTCATCTATTTCATTGAATATGTCATTGATAATTCTTTTTGTTTCGTCATCATTTTTATAATTACTATACCCATGAATATTATTAATGTATCCATCTCCATCTCCTTCCGGATCTATCTTATCAGCAGGTTCTCCTGTAAAATCATCATTCTTAATATATGTATAATATAAAGAGAATATTGCTAACATTGCATCATATAAGTCTATAGCTTTAGATGTAATGTTTTTATTAAAGAATCTTAATGATGTTTTTAAATTATTATTGGCATCATCTAAGATAGCTTCATTTAACAGATACATAAAGTAAGATAATGATTTACTATTTTTAATAATATTTACAATATATTCAATTGAAATATATTTAGTGTCTAAAGAATTAAATCTCTGACATAATATTTCATTTTTAGAAGCTCTCCAGTATGGATCATCTTCAGTAATTTCTTCAAAAGTAAAATTAGGGTTTATATCAGTATTAAGCTCTTCATTATATGGAGTCTTATAAAAATATAAATCTCCTTCAGGTTTATCTTTTGTAGGATTATATTTAACTAAACTATATTTATAAAGATTAATATTGTTAGTCATTAATACTTGTTTAATATAATCAAATACTTTGTCATCACCTTTATCTCTTTGAAGATCATTTAGTAATTTAATTAATCTTCGTTGATAATTTAAAGGTAACATATCAAAGTAGTCTACACCATTAGAAATAAAATAGTTTTTACACTGATATTTACTAAATGTATCTACATTAAACTGGTCTTTCATTCTATTAGTAATATATCTACTAATAGCCATAAATATAAGATATACTTCAGAAAATTCTCTAAACATATCTTCTGCTTTAAATGACTTAGTTCTAGTTACATTATTCCAATAAAATAAAGCTTCTTTATAACATTTAATAAATAAATCTAACTGCTGTTCTGTTAATAAACTTTTACCATTATCATCTGTTGTATTAACAGACATTAATATATCAAAATCTTCTGCCAATCTTGATTTTAATGGATCAATATTATAAGTCTTTAATAACCAATTATAATACTTATTACTTTCTATATATTTTACTTTAAGATTTTCTCTTTGTGTTTCATTATATTCATCTTGTTTAAGACAAGCTTTTATGTATATATTACTATTTCTAGCAGATGTTGAAGTCTCATTCTTAGTTGCAAGATCATCGTTTTTAAGTATTAAACCAGAACAATAATCAAATAAATTCTGTAATTCATCTATATCATTAGTATTTACTAAACCATACGAATATTTTTTAAATAATTCTCTACGACTTAATGTATCCATAAAAAACACCTCACTTTTATAATTTAAGTTATTGTTAAAATTAAAATTTTTCTTTTATTATATAGAAATTTTCAAATTTTATTTTTAATTTAAATTATATATTATATTTATGTAAATTAAAAAATAAATTTCTAAAATAATATATAATTATATAGGGGGTTAAAAATGAATGTCTAATTTATATATTAAACATAATTATTTAAACAAAAATATAAAATATATAAAAAATGCAATAATAAAAGAGTATGATATGAAAAATGGTGGACTATCAATACTCTATAATAAAAATTTTATAACCAAGAAAAAGTATGAATATTATTTAAGTTTAGATAAAAATAAAAGAAATATAGAGATTGGTTTATGGCTTAAGAAAAATAAAGAAGCTAATAAAGGATTAATGGAAGGCTTCAAAGAAGCTAGACAATTATTCTTTGAAGTTAATGAAATAACTGATAAAGATGTATTATCAATTAAAAAAGATGCTATATTTCTAATAGATAAAGAAATTAAAGTAGAACAGGTTAATGATAATTATCTATTCAGAAATAAAAATGATTATTCTAGTTATATAAATTTAAATGGTAAAGAATTCTATTATTCAATAATGGATGATATATTAGACGTTAAAGGATTTCAAGAAGAAGTTGTTAATATACAAAAAGATTATCTATTTAAATTTATAAAGGAATGTCTAAAATTAGATGCAGATGGTAATCAGGAAAAATTATTAATTAAGCTTCTTGAATTTAAAGATGATTTTCTGTCTAAATCTCTAGATTATCATTATTATTATGATATTAATTATAATGGTTATATATTTAATATGGATAATAGTTTTTTATCAATGAAAGATATTAATGAAGATATCTTGAAGAATGATTATTTAATTATGAATAATAATTTAAATATCATAATAGAACTTATATCAAATATTTATTAAGGGATACAATGTATCCCTTTATTTTTTTGGCAAAAATGGCTTATAACAACAAAGAATTATAGCTAAACAAATTATAAATTTTTAAATTTAATGTATGTCAAAAAAAGAATTTTATTTGGTTGGGAGGAGAGTGTCTTTACTTATGTCTTTGTCATTACATTTACCACTTCCTCTACTTTCGGCTACTACCAATCTAAGTGCATCTGAAATTATTATAAAAATTACGGAATTTATATTATCAGCTGGATTTTTTACATTTTTAGGTGTTATAGTTAGTAGTAAAAAAGAAAAAGAAATTAATACTCAATTGATAAAAAGCGAAATAGAGAAGAATTATACAAACCACTCTAAAGAATTGATGGATAGCTATCATAATTTTACAGAATCTACAATAAAAAGATTAGAAGAAAAAGAAAGTGAAATCGAACATAAAAACGAGTTAATTGAAGAATTGCGTAATAAGGCTGAGAATTTAACAGTTGAATTGTCTAAACTTATGTCTCAGAATGAGGTTTTAATACAACAAAATGCAGAACTTAGTTCTATTAATAATCAGTTACGAGAACAGAATAAGGAATTATTAAATAGATTAAACGAACTTACGAATAATAATGAATTAGATTAAACATATTATGATGGAAAAACATTTTTTAATGTTTTTCCATCTATTTATTAAATTGTGAGGTGAATACCGTGTCAATTCAATTTGAAAATATTCAAATATTATCATCACCATTAGTATTTGATGATGTATCATCATTTGTTATCAATTGTGATAGCTTAGATAATTTTAAACCAGGAGATGTAACATCATTACAATATTATTCAAGTGATAATATTTATATCTATAAATATATAGATAATAGTTACTATATATTATTAAATCGTGAAAAAGATAATTATTTCTATAAAAACTTACAAGAATATATTACTATGGGTCAAGCAACTAATATTAGAGGTATACCTATTAAAAGTTTTTCATTATCTAATAAAAATATTAGAGTATTTTATACAGATGATAATTTTATAGATGATACTGAAGAACATACCAATCTTTCATCACTTAAAACTAATATTGTTGGAGATCCATCAACAGAAATATTTGATAAATCAATTATTTTTGATTATGTACCTCTTAATGACAGTATTTTAGATGATAATTTAATATATAATAACAAATCAAATGATAATTATATTTTTTTATATGCACCATTAAATGTTAATTATAAAAATCAATTTGATGTAGATGATTATATATATGAATTAAGAATTAATACAATACCAACTGCATTTTTTGAAGTAACTAAGACAAGTATATTAGTAAGTTATACAAATATTCTTACAGTATTACAAGTTAAAATTAATAAAGCTGAATTTTGTAGAGTTAATGATATTTCAGATTTAAATAATTTTGTATTAACTATTAAGAATAAGACTATTACGGATATCAAAACATTATCATACTCATATTATTCATATTTTATGAAACCATATATATCTTATGATCCTATGACAGAGACTGTTGATGATATCACTATTAATTGTAGATATGACCTTTCTATTAAGACTATTGATCGAACAAAGGATATTACATATAATATGAATGATCCTACATTATATAGTCATAGTACGGCCCATGCAGTTAATAAGACTGCCCTTATTGATAATGACATAACTATTACAGTAAACGATAGAGATATATGTCTAAGAGCTTTAACTTCAACATATATAGACATTAATTTAATAAATCAGTCAGGTGAATATGTATACTTACTTAGTAATAATGAAGTTAATAAAACTAATGAGTATTATAAAATGTCTGCTAAAGAAAATAATAAATCTGTATATATTTTAGACATTGATAATCCTAATTTAAGAATCAATGTAGAAAGTATAAAAGATGTTGATGAAAAAACTACATTTACATTTTCAATTAGTTTTTTAAAAGTAGAAAGTGATAAATTACCAGCTATAAATAATAATACATTAAATAGAAATGATATAGTATCTGTTATTACAGTAAACTTTAATTTAATTATCAATGGTGCTGATAAATATGCTTTCAGTAAAGATGAATTAGATATACTTCAAAATATATCTTCATTTAATACAAATACATTAAATACAACATTTGGCAATAGTACATTATTTACTATAGCAGCTAATGATAATATTGTATTAAATGACTCTGAATTAAACTCAGAGGAATTAAAAACTTATATTGAAAATGGTAATAAAGATTTAACATATATCAATAGTTATTTTGAATCTTTTGATATTATATGTTATGGTGTATATATCGACCATATGATATTAAAAGATAATAATATTGGTGGTATATTCTTTAATAGGTTAAATAGTATATTAGATAATGATGGTGTATTAGAAGATAGAATTAAAGTATGTAATGTGATTGAAAGAAATAATGTTGGTGATTTATGTAATGATGGTTTTAATGAAAAAGCATTAACATATCGTATTGATGATGACGAAAAACGTATAGTCATTGTACCGGATGAAATGTTTAAATTATTTAATTTCTTAAATAGTACATCATATTCAGGAAGTTATTACATAAATGATGTTACAGATGATATTATTAATGATGATAATACAACAACTGGTAAGATATATAATAGCTCATTAGCATTATATCCTTCTGCAGATTTTTCATTTGTAGCTGAAGATCAAGGACTCGATACATTTTTAACTTCAGATGCATATATAGACTATTATCCTATTAAATATAGAATAACTAAAAAGAATAATAGCGAATTCGTATGGTCTCTTTATATTGGAGAAACATTAAGAGATCTTCAAGTTGAGAAAATTATTCATATAACTGTTAAAGAAGATGAAAATGCTAATACACAGGAAACTTCTGAAACATCTGATACTACAAATTATATTTATGATACTGATAGTGAAGTAACATTCCCTACTAATGTAATTATTAAAATATTAATGCAAACAGATAATGGAGAAGCTATCAGTGTTGATGCAGCTAAATATATTGGTACAATTCATAATGATTCAAATTATCCAGTATTAATTAAAGATATCAGTATTGTTAATTTTGCATCAGATGATAAATTATTTAAAGTAAACGGTACTACTTTAGCAGATGATAGCTTCATGAAATATTCTATTGAAGGAGAAACAGATTTTATTCAATGTGATTCTCTTAATATTGGTAAATATTTAGATCATAGTGATATAACTACTTTAACTGGTAATATGTTTATATTAAAGCCTAATGGTAAAATTAATGTAAATATTTATAATTCAACAGATCCAGAAAATTTACCAGATAATTTTGGTAAAGAAGATTCTATTATTGATTACTCATCGAGTTTAAATTATGAGTTATATTATATTTTAAAAAATGATGATGTTGACAATATTAATGTTCCATATACATTTAGAGAGACCGGAAATACAAATGCTACTAATATGGAAACAACATTAGCTGTATTCCCTAAGATACCTAAAAATAATACTGATGATGCATTTTATAGATATGATAATACTGTATTAAATGTATTAAATAAAATAATCATTAAACGTTCTGCAATATTTAGATTAATTTTAAATAAAATGGATATAGCTACATTTTCAGAAGCAGTAAACTATAAAGCTTTTGCAGATAAAGCAATTGATTTACTTGAAAGTGATAATGTAAATAAACATCCATTAGATTTAGATATGTATTGTGGTTATCCGAATATTTCATTCATGGAAATGGAAAATATCAATTACTTAGAAAGTGGTAAAAACTTCTTATATACTAAGATATTTGATGAAATAAAGAGAACATATACTAAAAATTTATCAGGTAATGATAAAATTACTAAAGAACAACAGATAAACCAAGCTATAGGTATTCAAGTTATCGCCAAAACTAAATATAATGGTTCAGATGAATACAATATGGCAATTATTACTAATTATGTAGATTTACAAAATAATCAAAATAATTATATGCCTAAATTAAATAGATTAAATGGCAGTTTATATCATATCTTAAAGATAGAAAATAAGCATGAAGATTTATATGATTATAGAATTGAAGTTGATGGTAAAGTATATAATGAAGGCGATTTAATATATAATAAATATGCTAATGAAAAAGCTTTACATAAATTCAGATTATATTATAAACCTAAGTATGAAGTTATTGATAATATGGATAACTTTTATGGAATAGGAACAGCGGTAAATGTTTCATTTACTGATGAATTAGGACATTTACAAAAAGATGTACAATGTTATAGAGGTAATTTCTTCTTATATTTCAATCAAAATGGTGAAGAAGTAGCATATACAACATCAAATCCAATGTTCAATGGTAGGGATTTTTATGCTAAATCAACTGCTATATTAACAGATGATAATGCTTTTGATATCGATAAGAAAACATTCGTTGAAATTAATATACAAGAAACAGGCTCTTTAGGTTCTAATCCTGATTATACAATGACTAATGTTGGATTTTCAGATGGATTATGCTTAAAAGAATATATTGATTATTTAGTTACACATCCTGGAGTTCAACCAAGTGAAACAGCATTAAAATTAGCAGATTTTAACGAAGATGGTAAAATAACATATGAAGATTTAAATATTTTATATTCTGTAATGTGGGAATATGGTTGTTTAATAGGCGATGTTGACAATCCTAATCTTGGAGTTATTAATTTAAGTTCATATGGAGTACATGATGTATATATACTGCAAAGATATATAGATGAAGTTTGTAATAATCAAAAAACTTTTGAAAAATTTATATCTGATTACAACTGTTCTCAATATAGAAAGAATTATAAAGTTTATAAAACACCTACTATGCCAAATCCAACATTACCAAATATGTATGACGTGACAAGTCTATATGCAGCTATTCGATATATATTCATGGAAAGAATGATTAAATACAACAATAGTGTTGAAAATATGTCTGCTCATATAGATGGTGATAGTGCTTTTTATCCAGTATTCGGTAGAAATACATTAGCTGGTAAGATAGTATTAGAAACACCATTAAATCTTAAGAATATTAATTTAATACAAAATAAAGACAATTGGATATTAGCTGATAGATTTGAAGGTTGTATTGATGGTACAAAGCCAATAGTTCCTAATTTATTAATTGATAGTGATAATAATAAAGGTCTCTTACATAAATATTCAACTTTAACAAGAGATCAATTAAAATCAATACTTAATTCTAAGAATATATTGTCAGAAATCTCATATTATGGCAATACGAATATTATTGAATATATCTCTGATGATTTAAAATATGAAGTTAAAGGTAATTCTGGAATATCTACATTAAAAGTTCCTCGAATAGAAGAAAATAATAATAAAAACGAATATATTGTAACTGCTTCTTCTACAGTAGAAGGTATATTCCAGATAGTTAATAATACTACTGAAAAATTAAATATTGAAATCAATCAGCGTAGACGTAATAATACTGATTTAAACGAACCATATACTATAAGAGTTAATGAAACTCAGGTTGACAAATTAATAGTTGATAATTATCAGCCTATATATGTATTACAACCAGAATCTACATTAGAAGTATATGTACAGTTTAAAGATAATTCCATTATTGGTTCAGACTATTTTACTTTCTTAGATGTTAGAGTTCAGAATAATTATCACAAGAAATATATAGATAATAATATTAAATGGGACAGCTATTTAATTAAATTAAGAAATATTCAAAATTATGATATTAACTTTAATATTGTTAAAGATTTATTACCATATAAATTCTACGAAGAATATGATAATGAAGAAAATAAACATCATATTTCTGAATATTATAACTTAGATACTACTAACTTCTTTAATACAGTAGATATTAATAACTTTAATAAGAAATCTTTATATTCAACGTATATGTATTTAGATAAGTTCCTTATTTTTAATTCAGACACTGTTAAAGATAATAATGATTATCAGTTATTAATACCTGAAAAGATATTAGATAGGAAATTATATATTGGAGATCATACATTAACAATAGTAACTACTAAATTTAATGGTTTAATAAATTATCAGACATATTATATTACATTAATAGATCAAAATGTATATGATAAAAATAATAAGATAAATTATTTTAATGATCGTTCGGAATATTATAATAGATACTTTATTAATAATGATAGAAAGTCTATTATACCAAGAAATCCTGAATTAAATGATTATAATGATAGACAATATGAAGATGAATTATTCTTGGATTCTAATGGTAATGTATCTATGGTTACTAAGGATTATTCTACAAGTAAAGACAATTATTATTTATATAAATTTACTGAAATAATCCAACACTATATGAACTTCTCTGACTACATTGTAGATAGCGAACAATATTTATTCGAAAAGAACTATCAAGAAGTGTTACATTATTATAATATAACAAAAAATCAATATATTGATTTCTTAACAAATGTTAATAATAAATTAAATAAATCTACTGGTGAGATATATAATCTTATTGATAACATTCAGGAAATCTACTTCAAATCATTTGATGCTGAACTAGAAGATATAAATGAGTATTTAAATAATGGTGAACAAACTCCATCTTCTCCATCAACACCATCTAACAATTTTAAACGCAGATTATTTAATGATGATGGTATATTATTTGAATATAAAACTTTCAACATAGCCCATGTAACAGATACTACATTAATATCAGATTTTGAACTTCAAATATTCTCTGAAAATGAATTTGATTATAATCGTGATAAAGATAAACATTATATAGTTACTAATGAATCAATATCTACAGATCCAACTATATATGTAGTACCATTAATTCAGGAAGTCAATAGTGCTAATGTTATAGAATTAAAGAATTTATTCGTTAAAGATAATTTAAATAAAAAGTTAGTACTTAAACTAAGAGATATTTTTGACAATCCTCATATATCCTCTGCTGAAAATTATGCTATATATGCAAAGGTTAATTGTAATTTGTATTCGTATGTACTTATATTTAATTTATATAATAGTGAAAACTGTTTATCTTTAAATGATACAAGTGATTTTAAATTATCTTATGCAGATGTATGTGAACGTTCAATAACTAATAATACCAATTCAACAATTACATTTTCTATATCATTTCATAATAATTCTGCTAATAGAGATACAGATTTAGAACCAGATAAAGTTTATACAACATCAGATTTAGGATTTACATTAGCATCGGGCCAGTTAAATTCTACAATGTGTGTAGAATACCATTCAGCTATGGGTATGCATGAAAATAATTCTGAAATAATAACATTACCACCTTATGCATCATGTACTTTTAAAATTTATGGTGGTTTTGCAGATGGTCCAATTAAAACAGTAACTCCTAAACCTATAAAATTTGATGATAGTCAAACAACATATGAACAAACATTATTAGAAGTTATTACAAAATATAAATTTATAAGTGGTACATTAAATATTAAATTACTTTCAATTAATCATGAAGAAGTAGATAATTTATATAATTATAATAATAATGGTGGATTAACAACTATATCGAAAAAATTTATTTATATACCTTATCCAACTGTTTTCATTAGTGATTTATATGATGATAATAATCTTTATGATATTATTCAGTATAAAAAAGTTGCTAATTTAACAGATTCATTATTATTAATTATTAATGATTTAAGTACAAATATTGAAGGTAACTTTACTGTAAATGGTAATCTTAAAAATGTTGAACTTAATTCTGATGAATTTGATAGTTATCTACCATTAAGAACGAACCATATATTCTCAACAACAAGACTTCCATCAGATGATAATAACTTTAGTACTAATCCAAATACTTATAATGATAGTTATAAAATATTATATTCAGATATAACAGCTCTTAATGATACAATTACTTTAGATAGAGTATTTCCGATTATAATATCATCTAATTTAAATACTATTAATAAACCTTCTTATACTTTCACTATTCATAAAACAGTTTCATTAACAACTAGAACAATATTTAAGAATATTGAAAACTTAACATATCAGACACATGATTTTAATAGTCCATACTATCAAACAATATCAGATCTTACAGATATATCTGTATTTGATAATACTAATAATTTATGTGAAGGTTCTATTCATAGTATTCCAGCATCACCAGACTTCTATGGTTATAATTCATTATTGAGTAATGCAAATGAATATATTTCAAGTTATATAGAATCTTATCATATTAATGATGAAGATGGTATATTCTATATTTATCCAGTAGAAATTTCAACTCTCCCAACACCAAGCTCTAGTACTTTTGAAGGAAATCCAGATACACATGGTACTGTACCAGTTGTAAACTTTAATGGCAATGAATATGTAATTATTGATGATCTTGTTACTGGATTATATGACATGCCATTTGATGGAGAACATTTATTAAGAGATCAAATGTTAAACCCTAATGGTGATTTTGATAACTTATCAAAAGTTTATAGCTATATTATTGGAAATGTTAATAATTTATATAAAGATCATACTATTGATGTATTAACAGAAAATATTAGAACTCTTATAAAATCAATTTATAAGATTAAATCTGATTTAGCTACATTACAACAAAATATAAACTATCAAAATACTGAATTAAGTAAAAAAGCTGATGTTAAAGAATTTAAAGAATGGATAAATGAAAATGTCTTTGCATTAGCAGAATACGAATATAGTATTCAAGAATTATTCGCAGATATTTATTATTTATCCAATAAGGGTCTTAAGCCAAGTGAAATAACTAAAGAAATTGATGGTACTATTGATACAACTTTTACAAAAAATATTTCATTACGAGAATCATTACCGTTAATTAATGTATATCGTGAATATGCTGATATTAAATATTATTCTGGTGATAATTCTGATAATACAATTATTTTCTATAAAGATAGAATGAGTGGAAGCACAATTTTTAATACTAATAAAACTAGTCCATTTATTACAACAACCGAACCAGCTAACACTATTCCAATTGGATATACAAATCTTATGGGATATTATTATAAAAAATATTGGATTAATTCTATAAGTGATAATGTACATTCAATATGGTATAAGAAAAACTTTATAGAAACTTCAAAATTATATAATATAACACAACCATTACATGAGGAAAATAATATTAATTATTATAATCATGCTTAAAAATAAAGCTTGAACTCTAAATAGGGTTCAAGCTTTAGATTTTTTTTTATAAGGAGATGATTTTTATGTCATTTAGATTAATATCTGTTCCTTTAAATAAACGAACTGAACAAATTGCAAGAAATAATGAATTAATTACTGATACTGTTCATGGTAATGTAGGTATTAATATTATTGATGAAAATAATAAATCTGTATATAATTCTGGAACTGAAAAAATTAAAACAGATATAGATTCATTAAAATTAAGAAATGATATGATGATTAAAAATCTTTCAAAGATTAATTATGGTTCTGAAAATAATGTAGAAGATAAAGATTTTAATATAACTAAAGCTTTAGAAGATAAAGATATATTAGGTAGCCTTCAATATATAATAAATCAATATTCACCATATGTAAAAGGATTTAATAGTAAGAATAATGTAGTTTTAAATGAAAGAGCTTTTTCATATAAGAATGATTTAAAGAAAATAATTAATAAGCTTTATGAACCAAATCCAACTAGTTATGAACATCAATTTAAAGATATTATAAAAAATTACACTAACGATATTGATGATAGTACTAATTCTAATAATTTTGGAGACAATTTAAAATTACAGAAAATAATAAATGAAGATATTCCTTTATTATATGATTTAGAATCTAAAATCGTTAATATGGAAAAAACTATATATTCTATAAATAGAGATCTTAATGATAATATTCCAAATATATTAAAAGACTTAGATTCAGATTTAAAATTATTAAAGTATAGAACTAAATCTAAGAAATTTAAATCCTTTAAATTTATGGACGAAAATACTAATCCAATTAAATACTATCAAACTGAAAATACAACTGTTGGATATGAAATGCCTGAAGAATTAAAGAACTTTGAAAATCTTTCTAACACTTTTGAAGATAACTTTATAACATCTATTCTTGATGATAATTATGATGGAGATATTAATTTACATAAGATAGATAGTAAATATAATAATCCAACTTTATATAATAGAACTGATATGACTAGAAGTTATAATTTAGATAAACAAAAGTATTTTTATATACCAGATGTTAATACACGTTATAGTTTAGTATATGATCCTATTTTAAAAAGACCTATATATAGAACTAAAACGATTGATGATATATATACAACGCCACAAAGCAATCAAAACTATAATTCTGATACAGCCATGAATATAAGTTTTTATAATAATGAAAACAATTATATCTTACAAAATATAATGACTAATGATACAGATTTAGTTACATTTGAATGTAAAAATATGAAAGATTTAACAAAAATATTTAGATTTCAACCAGATATATCTCATACTATTGGTGTTAATAAATTTGATATCGCTGGATATTATTTTCCAACAGTATATCATTATTCTGGATTTAATAATTTAGATGTATCAACAGCATTTAATTTTGACTTTAATTCTTATAATTTTGATTATTTTATCGCACCATCAATAATGACAAATAATATATTATCAGATACTACAAAAATTAATATATTAATTAGAGATACATTAATTGTATATAATGATTCAAGTTCAGATGATGATTTTGAAATTAATCAAGTATTCTATACAAATAAAAATAATAATCGTTTATCTTTAAATAATAGACGTATTTTAGCTCATAATTATTATTCTGGTGTAAATGTTACATCTACTGAATGCACAGGTCTATCGATAGATGATGTTAAAAATGATTTTAATACATATATATCATCATTATCTAATACATTAGATACATTAATAGATGATATTGATAATGATGAATATTGTTATCCAAAAATATCTGATACTGATATATTGATAGATGATACTAGTAATTATACGATTATGGGTACAATTGATTATTTAAGTAATAATTTATCATTATTAGGTATTAGTTATAACTTTGATGATAATATTGATTATGAAAGATTTAATACATCCAGAATATCACAGAATAAAATTGAACTTACATATGATGATGTAACTACTAATCCAAGTACAACACATACATTAATATATACATTTACTGATGGGTTTGATGCATCTACTAATTTTACAATTAAAGATGCTTTTGTAGATATTATTAATGCATATAATGTAACATCAATACCAATAGATAAATCAACATTAATACTTAATATAAACCATAATTTAAGCACTATAACATTTTAATTGAAAGGAGATAATATAATATGCCTAGATATAGTTATAAACCACTCGTTGGTTATTTTCCGGGTAAAACTCCTGAAGAAACTGAAGCTAGTAAATATGACTTTATACAAGCATATAAGGATTCTTTAACTTCTGGTGAATTATTAGTAGACTTATATAATTATGAAATATACGTAGCTAATAATGGATTAGAATATCCAGTACCATCCACTCCAGAATTAAAGAAAGAGATTATAGAATGGATAGAAAGTGATAATGGACCACTTGGAGCATTACAAAAGAATGAATTATTAAATGAACAGACGGATGATCCTAGTGATAGCACATTAAAAAGAAAAAAGATCAAGTTACAATTAATGATTAATCAAGTTGAAGCTTATAATAAAGCTTGTAAGGAAGCTATTGATGCTGATTTAAATAAAGTAGAACGTGTTAATAGAGAAATATCAAACTGGTATGAAAATTTAGCATCATTTACTAAAAAATTAGTATATTCTAAAAATATGAGTGGTAATGAAGTAGAAAAAGTAGCTTATATGGTAACTGCTAAATATATAGATTTATACAGACGAATGTTAAATATTTTTAATTTTATAAAAAGTATGGGTGTTACTACAGAAATAGATCCAGAAGATATTATTGAAAATTATGATAAAACAATTAAAGATATTTTCCATGAATTAGTAAATAATCAAATATCTATTGAAAGTAAATTGGATATTACTGAGATTAAAGATAAAGATGGCTATAAAGTACCTGATTATCAATTTAATGTAAGATTTAAAGCTCCATATACTACTGCCGAAAATGAATTAGCTAATAAGCTTACTACATTAAAACGTCTTAACGATGATTCTTATACTAATAACAGATTTGAAAATAGTATATCCTCTAATAATGATATTATTACTATGAGAATAAAACAGAAGGAGGCGAATTAATAATGGATAATAAAATAAGACAGGTATTATCTAATTCTACTAGAAAATCAATAATCGGTCCAAAAATTATATCAAGATCTATTGATTATGAATATGAGCCTTCTAATAAAAATGATCCTAAATTCATAATGATTATTGAAAATAAAATGAATTTTAATTATAAAGTGGATTATGAAGATACAAATCCTAATTCAATATACAATGTTTTTAATGCTTTTAATTATTATCATTCATTAAAGATTAAAGATATTGTTGATAACAGCAAAAATGTTAGTGATATAAAAACTAATAACTTTAATTTTGCATATCATTATTTTATAGATAAAAAAGGTAATATTTATGAGGGAAGACCTTTTGAATTAAAAGCTTTTAATTTAGATTTATATGAATATAATGTAGATTGGTTTAACGATCCAGCTAATAAATCATATGATACTATTGTTATAGATGGAGTTGAAGAACAAAAAAGACATCTTCCATTATTAAATCAAAATGATCTTTTATTCAACGATTGTATTATTATTGAGTGTGAAGAAGCTACACACTCAATAGATACTACAAATGCTACGTATTCAGCATTAAAATCTCTTATAGTATATTTAAAGCAAACTTATAGTTTTAAGAAATTCTATGGATATAATGAATTAATGCAAATACCTTTTATACAGACAGATACATCTGTAGAAGATATCTATTATTATAATAATCCGGGACTATTCTTTAAGATTAATGAATTACATTCATCAATTGATAATACTTCTATTAAGGGTGCTAGATTAAATACAGATAATGATATTATAATTTATAGCTATGGAAAAAGAAAATTACAATATTACAATATAAATCCAATGTCTGGTAATGATGTAATAATGCTTCAAAAGATGTTATACAAATTAAAATTAATAAAGAAATATTCATATATAACTGGTATATATGATAAATTTACTGAAGAAGCTGTAAAAGCTTTTCAGACAAAATATTACATTAAACCCGAAAGTAAATATGGTATTGCTGACATAAATACTTTAAATACCTTAAGAAGTCTTATATATAATGAAAAAATGGATAATAGTAAGCTTATTGATGATAAATATAAGCCTAATAGAGTCTTAGAATATAATGAAATAAATCCTATGACTGGTTTTGATATACAATTAATACAGAATAAATTAAAGCAAATAATTTATCCTATATTAGAACCTAATGGTATATTTGATGGATACACTAAAGATGCAGTTTCTATGTTCCAAAGCAAATATGCAATATTTACTGATAGTAATATGATAGATGGTAAAATAGGCCCAGCTACTTGGAGAGCTATTTTAGAATGTAAAGATGTCTTATATATTAACGATGGATCAGATTATGATGACATGTATGTTTTATATTCTATAACACCTACGCATTGTGCTGTAAGCAAAACTAATATGATTTATTTACAGAAAGCTCTTAATGCTATGCTTAAAAAATATAAGGTTGAAATTCCATTAACTGGCGGATATGATGAGTTAACACAGAAATATATACGTATTATTAATGAAAATGAAAATAATAGAAAAATTATTGGTCTTGATAAATATATAAATAGAACTAATAATGAGCCTTTAGATTGGAATGACGATTATACTCTTAAGACCTGTTATCCAGCTGAATTTATTTGGTTAATAAAACATTATCTTTTAAATGAAGAAATAGAATTAGAATTAGTTCGTCAGAATTAAAATTTTAATTTTTAATTGAAAATATATATTATATACTTGCATAAAATATAAAGGAGGATAACTTATGCACTTTAATATCTTAAACTTTGATACTATTTTTAATCCCGATTATGTAATTAGTTCTACTGATTATATAACAAACATTGGAAAGACTAAAGAAGTCTTTAACGATGATGGATTATTCTCCGAACGAATATTCGGAGAAAATTCAGATGATACACCAATTGATAGAGTTGGTTGGATTGTATTTGAAAAATTTAAGATAATTAGTCCTCTATTTTATGAGAGAATGAAAAAGGTGTTCACTAACAAACGTTTAAATGCAATGTTAACGTTTGAAATCAAAACAGACAAGAATGGTAATTTGATAAGTGATGAAGATTCTTTGTTTGTTAAACCAGACAAGAATGGTGAATATCCAGATACGTTTGATCCTCAGAATATTGGACTTCCGGGATTCATTAAACATTTCGAAGAAATACTAGATCTCTATGGTAATAAAGATGTACCAGAGTATGCAGTAGTAAAAAATGCTTATGATAATGGATTACTCTTTATTGACAAAATGCCGGTCATATCCTCTAAACTCAGACCGGGTAAAATTATTAAAGGCTCTAAAAATAAAAATAAGAACAATCAGAGAGCCACAAAAACAATTGTAAAGTATGATGATATTAACGGTCATTATAACTTCATATTACAGTATAGTAATACAATAAAAGAATTATTAGAAATGCATTCATTTACATCTATAGATGATTTAAATGATCAGTTTGAAGAAGACAAATTAAATGCAAATGATACTGTATATGGAATTTATAAAATATTATATTCTTTACAAGAAGAAGCATATCAAATTATAGTATATATTATCAACAACTTTTTAAAAGATAAAAAGGGTGTACTGAGAAAATTAATAGCTTCTACACGAGTAAACTATTCAGCCAGAAATGTATTAACTCCTAGACTTAAGGGTAAAATTGACGAAGTTGAATTACCTTATTTAACATTCTTAGAGTTATATAGATTTCCATTAACAAATCTTATAGTAAAGGCTGAAGGTATAACATATAATGAAGCTGATGAATACATTCAGAATTGTAAAAGAAGATTTGACAATAAATTATTTAAATATATGAGAGAACTTATTGTCAATAGCAAGAAAGTAGAAAATCCTATCTCAATACTTCTTAATCGAAACCCATCCATAGCTATTGGGTCTATTCTTGAATTAGAAGTAGCGAGAGTTAAAGATAATTTCAATGACTTAACTATATCTGTAAGTAACAATATTCTTACTAACCTTAATGCCGATTATGACGGTGATGTATTGAATATATTCGCTCTTTTAACTAAGGAAGAGAAAGAATACTTCAAGAGACTTAAGCCTTCTAATCTTATTATAGATAAGAATAATGGAAAATTTGATAGAGGATTTAGTATAGGTCATGATGGTCGTATTGGACTTGAAATATTGACTAAGATTTAAATATAATAAAGCTTAAAGACATTATAGTCTTTAAGCTTTATTTTTTAATTTTTATTCTAATATTTAATTATATATTATATAAATGTGTATATAGAAATATATACTAAGATAAATAATAAAATTTAAAAATGAAAAGGAGTTGAATTAAATGCCACGAAGAAACAAAAGAAAGAAGTTGAAGCCCATAAATCTCAATAATATTCCTTTAAGAGAATTAAATAAGATTATTGATGATGATGTTGTTATTAAACGAGAAATCAGCAATATCAAATCTAATATTGAAAAGGAAAATGAGGAGATATACCAGCTTCGAAAGGAGAAGGTAACTGTTCTCGAAACTTTAGTTGATAAGATGTTATTGGATAAGGAAATGACTACCCTAATTAGTCAGTATATTGAATTATCAGATAATATTAGAACTAGAGAACTAAAGAACAGTAATCGTCGTGCTGATCTTAATTTCAAGAAAGAAAAGATTGGTTACGATGATGAAAAGGATGAAATTATTCATCCAGAGAAAAACTTTTTGACTGCTGATGACAGTTCAGAACATTACATAGGACTATACAATAAAATATGTCATAGTCCTGTAGCTAAATGTCTAAAGAAGAATGTATATCTTTCTGATTTAGATATTAGATGTAAGAAATGTCTGAAGCAGAGAAACCATCAGATGTGTAAACATCTGGCATTCTTAAAAGATGATGGTTTAATTTCAAATAGTCATTCATCTTATGAGAATGAAGAAGATTATGAAGAAAATGATGAAAATTACGAGGAGGACTAAGTATGAAAAAGATTTTAGCCTTATGTGGAGCTACTTCTAGTGGAAAAACTTATATTAAGGATTTGCTCTGTAATCCAGATAAAGATATTAATTTTGTGTTTCATGCACCAATTCAGGTAACAACTAGACTTAAAAGAGCTAGTGAACCACTATCAACATATAGATACGTAACTCAGGAAGAATATGATGAGTTTGAAAGAGATGGAATACTTACAGCTCAGACATATTTTAATGGAAATAGTTATGGTACATTGATGTCGAATTTTATTGTGGGCAAAAATGCTTATAATATCATTTTATGCTCCGCAGAAGGGCTAAATAATCTTAAAAAAAGATTCAAGGATGATGTAACAGTTAGCATTGAAACAGCATTAGTCCTTAGTGACTTTAATGAAAAACTGATCAATGATCATAACAGAACAATGGAATTTGTAAAAGAAGAATTTATTGGATTAGCTCAGCAAGAATATGATTATTATATTAGGAATTATTCAGACAATAGAGCTACACTTAATAGTGTTCTTCACGATATTGATAAATGGTTTGCATAATGAAAGAGATATACATATTTTCAGATGGTGGAAGCTTTAACAATGGCTTTAAAGATCCAGATAAGCCAATGTACGGATCTTATGGTTCTATTATTGTTAAGGACAATAAGATAGTATATCAGTTCTCAGACTGGTATGAGAATATCACTAATAATCAAGGGGAACTTTATGGATTTATTAAAGCTTATATAGAATTCTTAAAGCACTATAAATCTAAAGAACCTTATAAGGTTATAGTAGTATCTGATTCTCAGTATTTAATAAATGGAGTTAATAAATATTTAGAGAATTGGAAAAAGAAAAACTGGCATACAGCTTCAGGTGATGATGTTAAAAATTTAGAATTATGGAAAATCATCGATTTCTTAATAAATTTTGAACCAAACATCACTTTAGAATTTGTTTGGCAGAAAGGTCATAAGGGTAAAAAGGTGACCTTAGAAGAGAATCCATTAATATACTTCAATGAAGTATGTGATTCTTTAGCAACAGATCAAATCAATAAGGCTGTTAAAGAAGGAGAAAATTATATTCCTCCAGATGTATTTAAGAACCTTATTGATAATTTAATAAAAAAATTTAATCTTTAATAACGGGGGAAGAAAAATGACAGAATTCATGAACTTCAAAAATCAGCCAATGGTAATTTACGGTCATATATATAATGACTGTACTGTAACAACAGTTGCAGATAAGTACATACAGATTTTAGTTAATGATTTGAATGATAAGTTTATAGATGATAAGATCATCATAAACTCAACAAAGACATTTAACTTACCGATGACTGATTGTGGTCTTAATCCAGATGCTAAAATAACTATTTTAAATTATTTTAATTTCTGGATGCCATTAAAGGACTTTATGTCTATTAACTCAAAGAAAGAAGAAAAGAAAGCTGCTCCAAAGGATGATAAGGATAGCTTATTTAAGACAAAAATAATCGATAGCCATATACCGAATAATATTAAGGGAGAAATCCTTGGAGAACTTGAATCACCTATTACAACAGGTAAGTTAAGTTTTAGTACTTCAATTGATTTAATTCTTGTAAGATTTGGTGATCCAGATCCGAAGGAAGTTAATATTGTTGGATTTGATAAGGAGAAAGAATTACTAATTTTCTCTGATAAGAATGAATTCAAGTATTATAGAGTTAGACTTGATGATTTCGTTACAGGAAAGTCAAAATTAACAGAAAAGAAAAAGGAAAATAAAGAAGAAACAAGAAAAACAACTCCAACATTAAAGCCTAAGAAGGCAACTGAAAAGAACGTTGTAAATGAGAAATTTAATGATGATGACGTTCAGGAAAAGTTTGTCGACGAATTAGCCGACATGATAAAGGAAATATTTGGCGATAATAAAAATATCACTATTAGGAGAATATAATATGGAATATGATGCTTCATCATTTCATATTCCAGAGGAAATAAAGAAAATTTTATTCAAAGGTCAATTTAATATAATAGAAGACAAAAATGGCCTTATTAAATTGACTTTTAAAACAGACTTTGGATATGAAACTGCTCCAATGATAATGACAAAAACAAATCCCATAATTGAAGAGCTTAGAAACTGTTTAGAATTTAGTAAAGCTCTTGAAGAAAATAAGAAAATAACCGCTGAGTATGAAGATTTATCTTCTACTGAATGGAGGTAAAATAAAATGACTGAAGAATTCTTTAGAATTTCTACTTCAGTCATACTTATAATAGTTGTGCTGGTCCTTCTGGCACAACTATTTTTTTCGTATAAGATTGCTAATTTTTTAGTATCTTTTATTGAAAAAGATGATAAAAGTATGGCTGAATTAAATTATCAAAAAATTATTGATGATTTAGATAAAATTGTTACTAGAAAATGTTATACAGCTTACAGAAGAGTTTTACAACCATATGTTAGTAAAGCATTAAAGAATAAACCATTAATTAATGATAAAGTTGTAAATGATATAACGTTACAGATTACAACAGAAATATTAGAAGAAATGTCTGATGATTATAAACAGAAATTACTATTAGTATATAAAGAAGATTTACTGGAAGATATTATTCTTGAAATGGTGTATAACACTGTAACTGAAATGTCTTTGACTATTAACAAAAATTCTATTAAATCAATGAACTTTGTTAAAACTATGAGGCATATGAATAATATAACAGAAGACTAAAAATATCCCTAAAGGTTAATAACCTTTAGGGATTTTATTAAACGTATTGAATATATGTATTAAGTATATATTATAATTATGGATTAAAGTATGCTATCCGGAGAATCAATGTAAATCTTTTCACCTCATCATGCATTGATATAGATATTTTAATCTAAAAATCGAACAGAATAATAACCAAAAACACACTACTTTAAAAAGGAGATAATGGCTACGGACCATTCGAAAAAATAATGTTTCTTCAAATAAGGCCATTATCTCTTTTTTTTTATGCTGCAGGAATATCTTCAGTATCTAATTTAACTTTCTCTAAGAAATCTACATCTCCCATATCGAGATATACTTTCTTAATTCTAAGCTTATCTAAATCTAATTCAGTATCACCATCAAGAATTTCATTAGTCTTGTTATTAATTAAATTAAGCACTTCCTTATAATTACCATATTCTTTAGCATTATATTCATCTATAAAATCATGATAATTACCAAATACATATTTATTAGTTAATGGTATAAATAATTCACCAGCATGGTATAATTCATGAGGAGTTACTGATAAAGGAACTAAGCCAACTTTTCCTTCATAATGAAGTCTTAATACTTCCTTAGAAATAGAAAATGGATTTAAACATCTATCAAACAGCTTTTGATTAGATGGATCTTCCATTTGATTCTTCATTCTATTTTGAATAACTATTGAAGTTATATCAAATATAGTAAAAGGATAATGATGCATTTCAAATGAAATCTTACAATTATCAGATATGTCTATATTTTTAAAAAAAGCACATTTTGTTAAATCAAATTCAGTTTTTAAAATCTTTATATATTTTCTATATTCATAACTAGAACGAATCATCTTTACAATCTGTTTTGTATAATCCGAAAGAGATTTTTCATCTTCGAATATATCCATATATAATTCTCTAAAATCTGTATAATTGTGAGCATCTACTGAAAGTACTATATGACCATCATCTTCTACTGTATTATTTTTTAAAGTTTCTGATAAATTTGGTACTAACATAGTATCACCTTCTTAATAATTAATATAATGTAAAGTTTAAAAAACTAATTATTATATTTTTACACTATAATAGAAAGAAGGACATTGATATGAATTATGAAGAATTATTTTTAGAAGGTTATTATGATGCTTTAAATGAAATAGAAGAAGATTCTTATGATGAATATGAAGCTTATAATGAAGAAGATTTAGAAGAAGCATATCTTGAAGGTTATTATGCAGCTTTAAATGAAGCTAATAAATACGAACAATATATGGGTATGACTAAAGGTCAAAAGCAACAAGCAAGATATGATAGAAATAGAGCTGAAGATACAACAAAATATATAACCTTAAAAAATGGAAAAAAAGGTGCTATTGGAAGGGCTTCAAACTTTATGTATCATAATATGAACGGTAGAAAAGTTGGTTCAGATTATGGTTCAAATTCATACACTGTAATGCAAAAAGGATTTAATAACGCACCTGAAAATAGAGAAAAGAATATAAGTTCAGTTTCTTCTAGAAATTTAAGAAGAGGTAGTGCATCTAATAGTTGGCATAATATTGATAAATAAAAATATATCCCTTAAGACTAATTAGTCTTAAGGGATATATTTTTATTTATTAAAAATCTTTTTTCTTTAAACCATTTTTAGTTTGTACATATTTACCTTTATTGGTATAATATCTATGCTCAGTACCATCACTAGTGGTAAAAGTTGCTCTACTTGGCTGACCACCATAGTATTTAACTGATGAACCAAGCATATCATGCATTCCTGCAGAATTTGGATTAACTGATTTTCCATCTATTGTAGCACTAGTTATATATTTACCTTTAGTTGATGGATTTACACCTTTATTATGAATTAATCTTCCTTTAGTCAGTCCTCTATATGATTTACCTTTTTCTTTAGACATTTTTCCCGGATGCATAAGTGCTTCTATTTTTCTTCCTTCATGAACATTACCAGCTTTCATTTGTTTTCTCCATTCACGAGCTAAAACTTTATTATGTTCTTGTTTATTATACTGACTTGTTTCATTTAAAGCTGCATAATAACCTTCAAGATATGCTTCTTCTAAATCTTCTTCATTATAAGCTTCATATTCATCATAAGAATCTTCTTCTATTTCATTTAAAGCATCATAATAACCTTCTAAAAATAATTCTTCATATGTCATTATAGACACATCCTTTCTTTAAATTAATAATTTATAGTTTTATAATTCGTATCAAAATAAAATTATATATATATATTATAATTGTAGAAAGGAGGAATATTATGATTAAAGATATTCTTAAGGTCTTGGTAAAGACCTACTCAGTAGCGTTGGCTGTTACAGGTATAGCGCTTCTGATATTAAATGTCATATCCTCACAAAAAGAAAAAAACTAATAATCTGTTAATCACATGAAAGGAGGTGATATAGTATGACAGATATTATATTAAACTTTTTTAAAGGTTTACTCTACGCACATGAAGTAGGGTTAGCTATTAGTGTTGCCTGTCTTGCATTGATAGTGGTTTGCTGTAGACAGAATAACAAAGAAGATAAATAAAAAATGATCGCTGTGAAGCGATCATTGTAAGAAAGAAGGTGATTAAAAATGATTAAAACAATTATTTTAAGATTTATTTCTGAAATTATTTACAGGTGTAACAACTTTAGATAATATAATTTCAGATAAGATTCAATAAGGAGGTGATAAAATGTATGAGTACACAATTGTATTCTTAAAAGCAGTAACAACTGCGATTTATCTTATAGAGCTATTGGGGGTATGCTTTAAAGGTAAATAAAAAAATAATGATTGCTGTGAAGCAAGCGTTATTTTTTTAGTTTACAACATCATAAAATACTTCAATGTAACTATTATTTAATTTTTTAATTTTAGTTAAATTAAGAATACCTATATCACTTAATTTTTTAACATCACTTCCACCTATTAAAGAAGATGTATTTGTACCACCAACTAATATCGGACATATAACAATATTGACTTTGTCTATTAAATGGTTTCTTAAAAAGATATTATTTAAAGTTGAACCAGTTTGTATTGTAAGTTCTTTGCATCCATACTTATATAATTCTTCAAGCATATTTTTTGGATTAAATTTTCCATTATATTCTATAATAGTTAAATTATCTTCGTTAGATAAATATGCTGGATGATTTTTATTACTTGTTACTAAATAAAAATGATTGAATACACTACATGTATAAGATACACCATGATCTGTTAAATGATTATTATCTATAATAACAAAATTAACTGGACATCTTTCTTTAGCAAATGGCTTTGAATTATAACCGACTTTTGCCATTACTCTACCACTATTTAAACTCCATAAATCCGTTTCTTGTTCTGCTTCATAGTATTGATGTAATCCTTGTGCTGGGTTACCTGATAATTTAGGAATATCTTTATCTACATCAAAATTATCAGTAGGACCTGTACTTATTTTTCCATCTAAGCTTTGTAAAAGAAATAATGTTGTAACAGGTCTATTTGACGGATTCTGCTGTTCGTTTAATATTTCATACATATATGCATCGAAATAACCTTCTAAAAAAGCTTTATTTAACATTATTTCTCCTCCCTCAGATCATTTATTCTATCAACTAATTCATCATACTTTTTATCATATATTTTAATATAATGAACTTTCTTATTTTTTATATCATCCTGAACTGCTTCTTCTTTAAGTACTTCTAACTGATAATCTCTATCACGATATCCATGACCACTTTGAGTACCTTTAACTTCAATAAGTAAATTAATATCGGCTAAGAAAATATCAGGAATATAAAAATGCTTCTTTCCTTCATAAGTATAATTATAAATCTGAGGAGCTGGTGCAAATACTTCACAGCTTGGATACTGCATAATCTTATCTAAATACTCTAATAAATCTTTTTCATATGTTCCTGTATATGTAAACTCTTTTCCATCAGACCATTTGTATTTTCCAGATATTTTTCTATGTTCCAGCATTTGTTTCTGTCTAACTGGATCCTGTAACTGCGTTAAAGGATCTTTACCTTTAGCCAACATTCTAGCTCTAAATTTAGCCACATAAGCTTCTTTACATTTAGGATTCTTACAAAGTCTATCATATTTTTCAGTTTTTTCATTAAAGAATGTTTCTTTGCCACATTCTGTACATTTCCCTTTATGTGTAGCATTATGATTTCTATAATCAAAATAATAATGTGCTGCAGATAATCCCAATAATTGATCTTTATGTATATTGTCCATATGATCATATAATGACTGTTTGGATACATATTTTTTATCACATAATGGACATTTAAATGATTTAGTATTAATCATAATAGTTATTCACTTCCGTTTCTATATTTTAATAATAAATCGTTTAATTAACTTTTTATTTATATATTATCTTTTTGTTTAATATATTTTATTAATGGAGGTATTTTTATGAAATTAGTATTAACAAAAGAAGAATTTAGAAAACTCGAAGACTTTATACATAAAAGAGCTGAATTTGAAGTTTTCGAGAAATTAGGCCATCCATGCTCAAATAATTGTCCGGGCATGGAAATTTTAAAACACTTGGATGGCGAGAATGATGAATGTATATGTAAATTAATCAATGATTGCCACACATATAAAGAATATTGTGAAAAATGTAAAAAATTATATGATATATCGGAAGAAAGCAAACAAAACGTAAATAATATTATTTCTATTGAAGAAATTGCAATATATGTAAGGAAGGTTATAAATATAGAAAAATCTAAATTAATCATTGATAAAATGGAAAAAGAAAAAACTGCCAATGAAGTTAAAATAGCAAATTCACATATTATAGAAATAGAATAAATTTAAATGACCTTAAGGAAATATAATCCTTAAGGTCATTTTTTTTTTTAATCATGTAATATATTTGGTTTTGGAAGATCTTTTACCGCATGAATTCCATCACCTATTACAGTAGTTCCATCCGGTAATGATACTAATTCACCATATTCTGGTATTCTATCTTGATCCATAATTTATACACTTCTTTCTATAGCTGTAATAAACATAATTGTAAAATATATATTATAATTATGAAATATGAGACTTCTATATCCCAGTATAATTAACCACAAGGAGGTGATTATAGTGGACTGGGATATAGAATGTGTAGAATAATAAGATAAAAGAATCTTATTACTTACTAAAAAAAAAAAGAAAGGAGGTGGATCGCCGATGGGCGTTTGTTATATTTTACACCGTAAGGTGATCGAGATCGTGTTATTATTAACCATCCCTTTCTTTTTTTTTTATTTTCTCCTAACTATATAGAATAGTTAGGAGAAAAATTTATTTTTAATAAGTCATACTATAAATAGCTTGTGAACATTCATTTTTAACAGTACGTCTTGTACCACCAGAAACCGTTAATAAATAGTTCTTTGTATTAATAATTTCTTCAGCTTCTGCATTAGCTTCCTGAGTATAAACACCTCTTAAAGAAACAGTGTCCTTGTGTGGACTATATTTTCACTTACGTGCCTTCCGTTTGTGGGCTGTTGGATCACCCTTACTCTACTCCCTTCGTGTATGTATTTCAACTTACCTTATTCTCCATATAGAAGTTACATTTATTATTTGGTTTCGATAGTCTCTGAACTCATATCCTATCATTATAGGATACTTCGCTGCATCGATTAAGCAAAAATTTAAGTCTTATAACCATACCTAAGTCTGTTAAACTTCGCCACTATATATATTACTACTATAGTTTGGTAACTTAAATCGTTTAGCTATTCCTGCAATTAGAAAGGTTTAATGACGGCCACACCGTTTCAAAAAGAATATTTCTTTAATATATCTTTAATAATATCTTCTAAATCATCATATTTTTTATATGATATTCTATATAAATCAATATTATTTTTATTTTTACAATATTCATTTTTAATTTTATCTCTTATTTTTTGTTCTTGTAAGTCTTCTTGTGAGTATGGATTTCTTTCATGAAATTCTCCATCATATTCTATTAAAATAATTTTTCCAGTATTACTTTCTATTTTAAAATCAAATTTTAAAGGTTGTTTATAAATACAGTCATTAAATATATAATTCTTTTTAAAAGGTATTTGTTCTTCTTTTAAAATATATGAAATTTTAGTTTCACCTTTAGATTGCCTACAATAAGGGCATCGATATCCTTGTTGAAAATCATTTGGTCTTACTAAATATTCTTTATTACAATTTTTATGTAATATTTTATGTTTAATTTTATTATTATTTTTATAATTTTCTAGCCATTTATATTCTATACCATCAATTGATTGATTTAAAAGATTTTCCAAATAATTTTCTTTTATTGCATATTTACCTCTATTTTTATTAGAACAATAAGGACATCTACTTTTTTTAGAATTTAAAAACATATTTGGAGAAACATTAAAAGTTTTATTACATATATTATGTTTAAGTAAACATTTATCTTTTGTATTTTTAAACCCAGAAATATAACTATACTCATTTTTTGTTTCTTTATTCAATCTCTCTATAAATTCTGTTTCAGTAACTTTTTTAGTAGATTTATGAATAATATTTTTACAATTTTGACATCTAGATTTTCCTTCATTTAAAAATCCTTTTAATTTACATTTATAAATATTTCCACAATTATGTTTTAAAGTTACTTCAGTTTTAATTCCTTCTGGAAAAATGTTTGTTAAACATTCATACTCACCATTCTCAATATTTTTTACTCTATTTAATAATTCTTCGCTTGTATATTTCATAATAAACACCACCTAACTATAAATAATTTGTTAGATGGCGATTCCAACATTTCTTTTTAAATATTGACCGTCAAAATCCCCTCCCATAGCTTCAAGATAGAAGCTATTAACACGAACGGTATCTACAAAGAAATCATGATTACTATTTTTATTTTTATCAGGATAATCTTCTAATATTAAAGGATAATCTTCAAAATAATCATTTCCTAATGTCATTGTACATGTTTTCTGTGTTGATAATATCTTAATTCTACTAGGATATATATTCTGGAAGTTAGCGATTGGATAACGAGTTACATATACATGTTTAGTTTTTACTACTTCACTAGCTACTATAAATAATAAATCTGTAATAGTGAAATTTCTATGTAATTCTTCTTGATATAAACCGAGATAATGAATAATTCCTTGGTCATCTTTGAAAGGAACTCTATCAAATCTAGATTCATGGTTTTTAATATATGAATTACATAATTTTTTTATATGATCCTCATCAAAATTATCCATAAAATGATTAATTGTACAATTAAAGTTTTTTTCTACATCATATTTAAAATCATCTAATTTTCTTTCAAACCATGCTTGCATTTCATATATTATAAATGGTAAGAATAATACAATTACCTGTGATAAAGGGACACCAGTTTCTCTAAAGTTTACTTGTGTCTTCTTCCATGTAGGAGCTGTTACCATAGGACAAGAAATAACAGATCTTGTAGAATAGTCTATAGATTTACCTAATAAAGCTCTATGTATAAGACCTGTTTTCTTAGCTAACTGAGATGTGCAATAATCATATATTTGAACTAATAAATCCTGAATTAAAGAGTCATTTGTGTATGATAAGAAATTAAAGCTAAAATCATCAGTTGACTGACAATATCTAATAACCTTAGAATACATATCATTTATAGCGTCTACAGAATCAACTCTATCATTATTTTCAGTAGGCTGAAAGTCCCTAATAAACGGTGGTATTACTAAGAACTTATTAACGAATAAAATATCTTTAGGGGTCTTATTAAGTACTAATATTTTTTCATCTCTGGTAAATGAATCTGAACTCTTGAATCTAAACTTCTCCCAGTTATCATATAAGAATGATATACCTGTTTGTCCATTTTCATCTTCAATGATTTCACCTTTACTATTAACAGAAAAATACTTAGTACCGTTTATGCAACCAGCTAATTTACGATTCATACTAATAAGAATCTTATATGTTAATGGATGTAAAAATCTTTTCTTTAAATCTATATAACCGAATATTTGTTTTCTATCTTCCGAACCCATTTGTCCAAATAATTCTATAGATAATAAGCCATCAGATGTTGGCTTATTACCAAAATTAAAAAGTATAGCATTGGTAACTTCAGGACATTTATTTCTTTTAATGAATTCGTCCATATTTGTTAAATTAATATTCATATAGATATCACCTACCTATTTTTTCAAGAATATTATTTTTATCTGGTACAGCGTATCTGTTTAATTCTATAAATTTATTAATATCAATAGGATCATCTTTACCTGCTAAAATATCATTTAATTTATAATAATCTTCTTCATATTTAAATTTATACTTCTTTACAAACTGTGCATAATCATTATAAGAAATTAAATTAGAATAATCTCCTTCTAATCTTGAAACATAGTTTCTATAAAATTTTTTAATATCCTGATCTGTTAATTTATAAATAAGAACGCCAGCACCTACTAATGTAGCACCAGTTGCTATTGGACCATATTTAGGGCCTAAAGCATCTTTAATACCATTAGCAACTATTAATGAACCACCAAGCATTAACCCTTTAGAAGCTATATCTGCAAAATCTTCATTATAAGTAGTATTTAAAGGATGTTCACATAAAGGCTTTCTAGGTTTTCTCCAATTAGAAATACAACCTTTATTTTCATTCGTACATTTAACACCCTTATCAATCTTTTTACCATTCTGATCTAAGATGGTAAAGTTATAATCTTCAGGATTATCACTACCGATAGAATCTGTATCAGCTGTTGATTTTAATCCCATATGATTACGATATATAGCATCAAAATCTACATCGCTTCTGTGATTTTTATTTACATTATTGTTATTAGTAAATATCTTCTTATTATATGTGTTTCTAACATCATCATCGTCTTTTTTATTATTTATTACAGATGCCGTCATTTTGTTATTATAATTATTATTGCTATCATTATAATCAGATACTCTCTTATTCTGATAATTTGCATTTTGAGTATTATTTGTTAAATGACCATGCTTAGAACCTAAGATGATTTGCTTATTTTCTATGCCTTCCGGGAAGTCATCATATATCTTCTTATCTGCCATATTTAATCATTCCTTTCTTAAAAAATATAAATGTTTGTTGAAGGATAAGATTTTTTAATAAAATGAAAAAAAAAATATCCACCCTGCAGTGTGGATATTTAAAAACTCTCACTCTGCAGCGTGAGAGTTTTTACTTCTTCGGGATCATATAAAGCTCCTTTTCTACTCTCATCGTGGATCCCTACTTCATACACTTTGAGAATAAGGTTTTTCTTTTTACCAGGATTCGATATTTTATCGAACACAGAAAAACTCTCTAAAGACCTGGACAGTGCTAACTATTGAAGAATAACACACGCACTGTCTAATATGTATTATTCTTCACGATTATAATATATATTTAATATTATAGTTTATTACGGTTTATTTATCATCATCGAATAATAATAGTAAACTAATCTCAGCTGCAGTAGCTTCATCAGTATCTATTTGTAAAGTTCTTGTAAATTTATTATAAGATACTTTACTATATTGTTTAATGATATTAACATCACCAACGCTATCATATAAAGATATTTCAAAATAATTTTTTGAATTTCTGGACCAAGACCAACTATCTATTGTTGGTATCAACTTATCATAATTAGTATTATTCACAAATATATGATTAATTGGTACTGAACAAAAGCAACAACTTAATAACTCTTTTAAAGTTACATCTATATCTACATATATAATTACTGATGATAGGGATGTATTTTTACATCCCATTGCAATTATCTCATCAAAGAATGAATTATTTCTTCGATTAAGATAAGGTAATATTAATGTATTTTGAGATGTAGATGGTATAAACGTATCAAGATCTTCTTCTATTTCAATTTTTTGATTATATAGTAAAATTATATTTAAATTAGCTATTATTTTTGTAATAATATTACCTTTTAATATTAAATCTCTATAAGAATTATTATTCCTTTTAATAATATTGTTAAGGCCTATTAACTCATTCACATTCTTTATCTCATAAGTATTATTATTCATATGATCACCTATAAATTAGCTTGAAGTAATAATAAGGCTTCAAATTTTTTACTTTCATTTTCAATATACAATGTTTTATCTTGAATGCTATAAGATACCAAACTACCTCTTGGTATGCAAATATCTTTAAATTTTGTATGAGATAAAAGACTATATACTGATACAAAAGTAGATGTAGTTTCATGGATAATAGAATTATTAACCATAAATTTTCTCACTATCCCTTCAGCCGGTAATACTCTAACTATATCTTTACATGTTACAGCATCCATGTTTATAGTAAAAATTATTTTATTAAAGCTTTTATTACAGCAACGTATTCTTCCTATAGTTTGTTTATACGCATTTATATTTGTACTAGTTACAATAATTGAGAACGGAGCATATAAATTTTCAACAACTTTATCCTTAATCTTGATTATAGTTTTTGAGTCATATTTTTTACTAGTTAAATACTTATACATAACATATAAGTCACTAACACCTTCTATTAAGAAGGTGTTATTTGGACTTACTTCTAGATTATAGAAAGTGTGAAATTTAATTTCTACATCATCCATGTTTCATTATTCTCCTTGTCTTCTTTTGTAAGATCTATTTTTTCCTCTTTAGGATAAAGATAAGATCTTACCTCTTCGACCATATTTGTAATGGTAACTGCAATATAGATAGTTCCTATTACTGCGACCAATAACAACGCGATAAAGATTGCATTAATAAATGACTGGTTCATTTCCTAGACTTCCTTTCATTAATATAAATTGTATATACTTTAATACCAATTAATATGGTAAATAAAATATTCAATAATAAAATGATTAATCCAATTGTTTTTAATATAGCCATGATATACTCCTTTATAATATATAAATAAAACCCTTAAGAGACTTTATATCTCTTAATATATATTTATAAAATTTTATTTTCTATTAAAATATTTTTTATTTCATCTTCAATATTTTTAAATTTAGTATAAGGAATTCTATACAATTTAATATTATTTTCTTTACAATATGTATCTTTAACAAAATCTCTTTTATTCTGAATCATATCTTTATTATATAAGCATTCATGGAAATGTTGTTTCCCATCACATTCAATTAGTAAAAAAGAATTATCATAGTTTATCTTAAAATCAAATCTTAATAATTTAATATATTTACAATCATTAAAAATAGCATTATGTATAAAATCAATATTCAAAGACTTTAAATATTCAATTACTCTTAATTCACTGTTAGAGATTCGTTTACTGCACATTGAACATCTGTATCCTTGTTGAAAATTATTAAATTTTATTTCAAAAATATTGCCACAAGTTTCATGTAATATTTTAAGTTTGTCTTTATTACCATTGTAAACATCAGATATTAATTTATAACCATTAACAGATTCAATCATATTTTTTATATCATTTATATCATACTTTTTATTATTAGAATATTCTCGTAAATTATTTATTTTACAAGTAGGACAACTCTTTAAACTTTTTATATTACTTGGTTTAATATCCCAAGTAGTATTACATTTTAAATGCTTAATTTTTAATGGTGACTTACTATTATAAGTATCAGATATTATTTTGTATTCATTTTTACCAAATGTATCATCTAAATATTTTTGATATTTTTCAATACTACCAGTTCTAGCACTACAATATGTACATTTTTCATCTCTTAATAAACCATGAAAACTTTTTTCAAATATAGTATTGCATTTTAAATGTTTAATTTTAATTTTACTATGAGAATTTAAATTTTCATATTCTTCATTTGTTGTTAATACCAAATATTCATTTGGATATTTAGCTTCTAATTGCTTTATATAAAAATCTAATGATTTTTTCATTTTAATCATTCCTTTGTTAAAAAAACCCTTAAGAGATATTGATCTCTTAAGGGTTAATTTATTAATAGTGAACTACTCTGTTATCAATTTCTGTCTTTTTACCTTTATTAATAGGTCTTGAAGAAGCATCTGTCAAATAACCGCTAATTCTACGAATTACTTGCTGATATTTAGGATCTGTGTTACCACAATTAGGACACTTATATCCATTATTTGTTGGTTGATGTTCTCCAACATATCCACATTTAAAGCAAGTATCTTCTTTAACATTTATAGACATATAAGGAACATTTGACTCATAGCAATAATCCCATAATGGTTCAAGAGCCATATAATTATCTTTAAGGCTATTACAATCAATCATACAGGTAATACCGCCAGATGAATATTTTGAAAAATTACCTTCAAAATCAATTTTCTCAAATCCAGTAGCTTCTTGAGTTACATCTAAGTGAGAACTGTTAGTATACCAATTTTTATCAGTAATGCCTTCTATTTCACCAAATAAAGATCTATCATGTTCAAGAAATCTTCCAGCCAAGCTTTCAGATGGTGTACCATATACACTATATGCCCATGTTTCTTTCTCAGACCATGATTTAGTAGCACCATATAAAACTTTCATAATGTTTTTACCTTTTTCAATCATTTCCGGATTTTTAAACATTTTCTTTCCATATATAGCCAATATGGTTTCATGTAAACCAATAAAGCCTAATGAAACTGATGCTCTTTTATTAATAAAGGCTTTACCAACTTCTTCATCTGGGTGGAAGCTAAAACCTGTTGCACCATAAGCATTAACTGTTGAATCTCCATATAATGTTGGTGCAACTGTAGCTTTAACATGTACAAGACTTTCAGCTCTATATTTTAATCCTTCATGTGCTACATCTAATACTTCGTTAAGCTTTTCGAAGAAGTACTGTTCTCTACCCTTAACAGTTATAGAATGATTTTTAGCTTCTAAAGCTATTTTAACTAAATTAACACTAATAACTCCCATATTATTTCTTCCATCATATACTTCTTTACCAGTTTCAGGATCTTTCCATATATGTAAGAAAGAACGACAACCCATACAGGCTTTAAATCCAGATGATTTTTCAATATCTACTATCTTATGTTCTTTATCTTTATATTTTACTTCACCTTTTGCAACTTTACAAATATTTTCATAACAAAGAATATCTGGATACATTCTTTGTGAAGAGCATTTCATAGCTAAACATTTTATATCATAATTAGGATCATCTTTATAGAAGTTAATTCCTTTACATAATATAAATAATAATTTAGGGAATACTGGAGTTATTTTATTTTTACCCATACCATTAATACGCATTTCTAATATTGACTGCTGTATAAATCTAGATGCCATTGAAGTTCCTAATCCAAAAGAAATTGATACAAATGGCGCTTGGCCGTTTGTTGTATATAATGAATTAATTTGATATTCTAAACATTGTATTCCATCATATATATCTTTAGATATTCTTTTAAGGCATCTTTCAATAAATTTCTTTAAACCTTTTACATTTAATTCATCTTCAAGTTTATTATTAATCTTTTCAATAGAATCAAGACCAGAGATATCAATCGGAAGTTTTTCGTCATATCTATCTTCAAACTTTTCTTCTACTATTTTAATATAACTCTTAATTACATAAGGTTCTAAACCCTCATCAAGACGATTTAATGTTTGACCTCCATACTGACTAGATGCTACAGCTTGTACTATCTGACTTAATAAAGTGCATGCAACACCAAATGACTTAGGACTTTCTACAACTGCATTACCAATAATAAAATTATTTTTAAGCATTGTCTGATAATCAACAAGCATACAGTTATACATTTGGAATAAAGGCGAATAGTCCAAGTCGTGCCAATGGATATAATTAAGATCCATATACTTTTGTACTCTAGCCGGTATTAAATAAATATCTTTAGTAATTTCTTTAGCTACTGTACCGGCAAGTAAGTCTCTCTGGACATAAAGCTTATCGGCTGCCTTATTTGCATTTTCAGCTATAATATCTGGATCAGTATAGTCTAACAGTCCATGAATCTTCTTAACAAGCTTTGAACTTCTCATTCGTGAAGCATCTCTTGCTCCTCTATAAGAAGTGTATTCTCTTGCAATATCTGTTGAATATGTCATTAAAACACTTTCAACAGTCTTTTCAATATCAGATATATCAATCTTATCTGTATAGTTAAGAGCAATAATATCTGTGACATCATTTGTTATTTCATAGACAATATCTAATTCATCAATCTTATTGATTTTAGTCATTGCCTTGATAATTGCATTTGTGATTTTGTTTGGATCGAAATCTTCAATTCTTCCATCACGTTTAATTACTTTTAAATTTTCCATATACAACACTCCTCTTGACTAATTTTAGGGATATATTCATGTTTCCATCCAAATTAATCAAAAATTCCGAGGTTGAACCTAGGAAAACTGATGCCTTGAATATTCTATAAATATTCGCAATGTTTTTAATTTTTAATATAAATTTATTAAAACTCATTTTCATCACAAAATATTATAGAAATATCAAGACTAGTGAATTCCTAGGATTGACCTAAGAATTTATATTAATTCGTTAGCCTGATCATCTTCATCAAGCTTTATTTCATCACTCTTAAACTTCTTATCCTTGAAGTTTAAAATCTTCTTAGGTTTATTATTGACTATAGATTTAAGCTTTCCTGGAGAATTCTCAATCTGTATAGTATCATCTATATCAGGTTCATCAGATAACCTAAGCATACCTAATGCCTGTTTATTATCAATATCTGTGGCAATTCGAAAACCATGATATTTTGGATCAGGATCAAAAGGCTGTGCGAAATATTCTACACCGCTAGCACCCCTCGCCATAATACATTTAAATGTAACGAATTTGTCACCAGATTCAGTTGTTTCTGTGTTTAATATTATTGAATAGTCTGCATTTTCATAGACTAATGATGACTCACCAACCTGTGAACCACCAAGTTTTCTCGCTATATCCTTTTTACGTTCGGATTTTGCATTTTCTACAACTCGAAGAGCTTCTCTATTTAACTGTGATGCAGTTAATACAGGAATATTTTTAGATTTTGCAAAGTTACAAAATTCATTAACTACTTCACCAAGTTCATCTCTTTTTTGTTCTGTTTTATATGTTCTCTGTGAGTGAATTCTCTTTATGTAGTCCTGTACCACACAAATTATTTCCTGATTATCTAATGTAAGATAGTCATCGTATAATTTATCTAATATACCTGTATCAACAGACATATGTGTTTTAAATTCTATACGAAGTGCAACACCTGTTTTCTGTATTGTTTCTCTTTCAATAGTGTCTAAGATATTGTCAATATCTTCATCAGTTATTTTATATTTCTTTTTCTGTTTACCACTCTTTGTTGTTACAAGATCAAAATCAAAATCAAATGATAATCCAAGATAGTTATATATTCTTTCAAATGTTTCTATCATAGAATTTTCCATTGTAAAATATAATACTGCTGGAGTCTTATCTTTATATTTTAACTCATAATCATCATAGTAACATGCAACATTCATTGCTATATTTAACAGTGTACCTGATTTAAATGATTTTGCTACACCTAATAAAAGATAACAGCGTGAACCCTGCATACCACCACCCATCATCTGATCCAACAGTTGATATCCAGTAGTAATCTTATTGCCCGGATTTAATATAGCATTTATTGATTTTTTAATAATTTTTCTTGCTGTTTTTCTGTCCGCTATATTAAAACTATCCATTTTACTATCAGTGCTATTTTTATTAGAATTGAAGATTTTATTTATTTCCTGTAATGTTTCTTTAGAATCTGCTACATTTTCATCTAAAGTTTCAAAGTCAGGATTTTCAAACATATCTATGATCTTCTTTAATGAAGGAAGATATTTATTGATAGTAAACATGTTTAATTGTGTTTCCACAAAGTTATTCCATCTTTCAATTTTTTCTCTACCAAATTCCTTATTTTCTGCATTATTAAAGACGTCTTCGATAATATTGGATGGAACACTTTTATTTAAAGTATCCTTGGCTAACTGTTTTAAGTCTTCATAATCAAAGTCATCAATGAGTACATTGTCAACTAAGAATTTTAACAGTTTAAGTCTCTGGATTGTAGGTAGTTCTTTTTCTTCATTATACCTACTGACATCTATTGTATTTAATAATTTCTGAAGATTGAATAGGTTACTTTTAGTTATATTCTCATCTCCAGATAATGTATAAAAAGTTAAATTTGTAATAGTAGATATGGATAATTTTAAAAATCCTTTATCTACTTTTTTAGATTTTTTATCGATATATGACATATTATTCCCCTCTCTGTCAAATTGATATATATCTGTTTTTTACAAATTTTTTAAAAAATGGCATAAAACATCAAAGTTTTATGCCATTTCTCTTTTTATATTTAATTATTTCCAGATATCATTTTATTAATAACCTCTAATGGTACTGTTTCATTATCGGTTATTGAAATATACTTTGCTATAGATTTATCCATAGGAAGTTCTTTATTAATAAGGAACATTAATCTAGGATCGATAACTTCTTCATCCGGCAGCTTGTTCTTGATTTCTACCTTAACTTCATCGTTTATTACACCTTTTAATAAGTCCTTATTATTTTCATTGTTATCTATTATGATCTTCACAAAATCATAATTCTTCTTCTCTTTCTCGATAAACTTTAATATTTCATCAGATGTCTTAAAGTTATATTCTGAAAGATTTAATATCTTATAACTGGAAGCATTTTTATTTTCATAGAATATAGCTTCTGTTTCATCAGTTTCAGGATCAACTCTAGTTAATAAATAACCCTTATCTTCCTGATCTAAAAAGCTAAATCTCTCAAAACTTCCTGTATAAAATACCTTATCTTGGTCCTTATAGTTTTTAAAATCATGTATGTGACCAAATACAATATGATAATTACATAATGATAGTAATTTCTCAACGGAATGAACTGCTTCACTCCTTTTTAATTTTTTAATATCTTCGTCATTTCCGGTAAATGAAATAAAATCCATCATACCATGACCAAATATCATATCGTAATTATTTTCATGATTGAAATATTCATGATAATATTTATCATACTTTTCTGGATATTCTTCTGGTAAATAGAGTATATTATATTCATATTCACCAAGAGCAATAGTTTCAGAGTTTACACTCTTATACATTTTAAATAATGGGTATTTTATTTCAAGATGATCAAAATTATTTAATTGATTTGCATCATGCGATTTAGTACCTTTTATCAGTCTAATATAAAAATTAAACCGCTTTGACATTTCACATAATTCACTTATGAATTTTAAGACATAATTTGCTGATACCTCATTCATCTTAATGACTCTATCATATAAGTCACCTTCAATGACAACCATATCAAGATGGTCATATTCTTTTATGATGTTAGGTATCTCGTTTAAAAAACCTTCTTTTAAATCTTTATAGAGTTTTTCATCATTTTTCTTGCCAAAATGTATATCTGCAATATTTAATACATTTAAAGCTCTTTTAAGACTATTTTTCATTATTAACCTCCAATATATTTTTATTTAATATATTATTAATATTATTATTTTCTGTATAAGGAATTCTTAATAAAGAAATATTATTCTTTTTACAATATTCATTTTTAATATTATCTCTTTTTATTCTTTTCAAATAATCATCTTCTGTATAATCATACCACATTTTTTTAAAATGTTGTATACCATCACATTCTATACATAAATTATATTCTTCCAAATAAAAATCAAACTCTAAAGTTTGTTTATATTTGCAATCTTTAAAGTCTGTACAATGCCATATATATTTTATTTTATTATCTTCTAACCACTTAGCAACTTTTTCTTCACCTATAGATCTTTTACAATATGGACATAAATGCCCGTCATATAAAATATGCTTAGGTGTTATTTTAAATTCTTTATTGCATATATTACATCTAACTAAAATTTTATTTCTACAACCAGTATATTTTTCTAAAAATGTAAATTGTGTTATATTAAGTTCCTTTATTTTATTTAAAAATTCTTCATTTGTTAAAAGTTTGTCAATACCAATTTTTTTATTAGCACATACTGGACATCTATGTCCATTCTTTAAAAAATCATGAGCTCTCATCTCAAAAATATTTTTACAGTTAGTATGTAAAAATTTAATTTTATCAGGTTTTTTAGTTCCATCTGATTTATAAGTGTTTAAAACTGTATATTCATCACCTACTAAATCATAAACTTCTTTTAGAAAATCTTCATGAGTTCTCTTATATTTTCCAGAACATCTTGGACATCTTGTATTATTGTTTAAAAAGTTATGTGGTGTAACATCGTATATATTATTGCAAGTATTATGTTTTATTTTAATCTTTGTTTTATTATTTACATATTCTCCTAAAACTATATATTCGTCTTTAACTAAATCATATACTTCTTTTTTAAATTGATCAGTGGTTTTGTCATTCATACATTCTATTCCTTTCCAACTTCAAAATTTCCAAAAAACTCATTTACCATACTAGGTATATCGAATTTTTTTACTTCATTCGTTATTGTAAGAGTGTATATTGGATCTAATGCATTTTTAACTATCCAGTGTAAAGGCATTTTATCAACATGCTCTTCATCCAGAGATCCTAATAAAATTCTATCAAATAAAGCTCTATTATTTTTAATAATCGATAAATCACAATTATCTCTCTGAATAAGTTCAATCCAAGTTTTGTTATTCATACAGTAGATAAAACTCAATAATGAACTTATTGAAAATTTACCATCTCTCCATGGATATAAGTCTTTTAAATCTTGAGACGCTTCTGAAAAGTAGAGATCTATTATTTCCATTAATCCCTGCCTTGAAGCACTTGCAAAATCACCAAGATAACATTTTTCAATATTATATGGATCACCTTTAAATAGTTTGTCCATATAATATATATAGTAATCATATTTTATACATTTGTCATAAACATCATAATGTTGTTCATGTGTAAGATCATATGATCTTAGATATATAATATCCATTACATGTTTTTCCTTTGCTTCAATTTCTGCAACATTTTTTAAAATACCATCCATATATTTACTTGCCATAATTTAACTTCCTTTCTGTTTTAAGTTAATATAAAGAAATAGCTAAATTATAATATATAAATATTTTCAATTAGAAATTTTAATAAAAATCCCTTAAGACTCTTTGGTCTTAAGGGATATATTATTACTTCTTTAATGTCTCTTCAAGTTCTTTCTTAGCAGCTTCAAGCTCTTCAGCCTTATCACCTTTAATATCCTTAGAACTTTCTTCAAGGATTGAATTCTGTTCTTCAAGATACTGTTTAAGAAATTCATTCTTATCTACTTTAGTCATAGCATCATAAATACCAGACTGCTTTTCAAAATTCTTAAAATTAGCAACAGCCTTAGTAAGAGCTTCCTTCTTGTCTTCTGGAATAGGAAGAATCTTACCATCTGGACTATTCTTGTCTACTAAGAGAAATGCTAAATTACCAAATACAGGTGTTCCAAAGAATCCTAAATTATATTTGATATCTGGATCGAACTGATCATAGTTCATAAACATTGTAAAATCATCAAAAGGGCTTGGAAGAAAACCTGCATTATTAATCTTTCCCGGCTCTTGATCTTTTGTATGTTCCGTAACTAAATCAATAATCTTGATGAAAGCTTCATTCATACCTTCCTTATCAGAAGTATATGAAAAATCTTCAAAGATTACATTATCTTCACCCGGCTTTACTATGCCAATAAAACCAGTATAAGTTGTAACTAAATCCATAATCTTACTCCTTTATTAAATTATTTAATATTATATAGTTAATAAAAAATTTTATTTTTTAATTTATAATTCTTTATTTAAATTAAAAATATTTTTTATATTTCTCTTTTTAGATTCCATATGAGTTCTACCAAAATATTCTTCTCTTTCATCTATAAGTTTTTGCATTTCTATAAGAGCTGGATCTATAGGATTATTAACTATATTATTCATTACTTCTTCTTTATTATAACTAGCAAATCGTTTAAACTGTTGTTCTTGTTTATTAACTTCTTTTCTATTAAATTCATTAATAGGATTATCAGATATATTTTTAAAAAATTTATTTCTATTATTGCTATAAATCAATACATATAAGCCAATAAGATAACTCATAGTTAAGTCATCATGTTCACCACTCATATGATTAATCTTACCAGACTTTTCTCTTATTAATTTCTTAAGTTCATCAAAGAGTTCGTTATTGTTAATAAGTTCGGGTCTAGTATTAGCAATCATAAATAATATTTCTTCAGTCATTACTTTTCTTGTAGTAGTATCTGTCTGGAAACCATACTTACGAGTTTCAATAGTACTTTTATTAGATTTATTCGTATTAAAGATAGAAGTCTTCTTAATTTTCTTTTGTGTATAATCTTTATCTTCTGAAGATGTATAATAAAGATTCTTAGAAATATCAGACTTTTGAATATGTTCAATAAACGCTGAGTTAAAGTTACGTTCAGGAATAATTACTGCATTAGGTACATATTTTTGTACAAATTCAATAACTAAATCTGCAAACTCTAATACACCAATATTATTATTCTTAAACTTCATTACTTGTTTATAACTCATAGGATCTATTAATGAAAATGCTGAATAGTCTCGACCAAGACCACCACCAATATCTATTGATAAACACCAGTTCTTATACATAAGATTGTTAAATGGTTCTAATACATCAATCTTATAATTATTAATATATATTGTTTGTTCATTTTCACGTTTAATATATTTGGACATTGCATCAAGTTGTTCTTCGGTAAAAATAGACATATTAGAAGCATATGTCCATTCAATAAGAATTTCTCTCTTAACCTTAGACATATCTCCTTCAAGAGCTTTGATTTGAGCTTTAAGCCATTTTTCATCTTTACCTAATTCATCATAATGATATTCTATATAAATATAATTATTGCCTGAATTCTTTTCTAAATAATCTTCTAATTCTTCATCAGATTTATCATAAAAACTAAAATCAAATTTAGCAGCTTTTGTTATCATATCATGACAGAATTTACCTTCTGGTACATCTAAATTGTTAGGAGTAGTCGAGATTGTGATCCCATATGGTTGTTTTGCCTTTTTTGCTGCATCACTAGCTTTTGTAAGGGCCGGTCTAGCCGACATATACATGACTTTATTCATGTTCAAAAATGCAAATTCGTCACACCAAAGTATAGGAATATTAAGGCCTCGTCCTAACTTCTAATAAGTCTTAATATTTTATTTTATGTATTTATTCAGTATAACTTCGATGTTATTAAACTCTTTATATGATATTCTTAATAAGTCATGACCATATTTCTTACAATATTCATTTTTAAGATTATCTCTATATTGATATTCTTTTAGATCACCATAATAACTTTCTTCAAAATGTTGAATACCATCAAATTCTATTAACAATAATGAGCCATCTGGATATTCCAATTTAAAATCAAATTTTAATGGATGATTTTTAGATTTATGATAAAGATCTTTAAATATAAAATTACGTTTAAACTCAATATTGCGATCGGTTAACCATTTGGCTATACGCTCTTCACCTATATAATTATTCTTACAATAAGGACATCTTTGTCCGGCTAAGAAATGATGAGGTGTCATATCAAATGTTCTATTACATTTTTTATGCTTAAATGTAAGCTTAGTCTCAGTATTTTTATATTCATTTAATACTGTATATGTATCTTTAACTAAATCATTAACTTTTGTTAAGAATTCTTCATTTGTCATAGTTTGTTTCTTTTTAGAACATACAGGACATCTATATCCTAATAAAAAATTAGATGGTGTTACATCATAAATAGTATTACAAGTATTATGTTTAATTTTAACTTTGGTGGAATTATTAATATATTCAGACATTAACTCATATTCATTGTTGGTCAATTGATTTATTTCATATTTAAATATATCTGTATTTCTTTTATTATTTTTAGAACAATATGGACATTTATTTTTCTTTTTCAAGAAACCTTGAGGAGTAATTTCAAATGTATTATTACATTTTAAATGTTTGATTTTAACTTTAGTAAAATTATTAATATATTCATCTAATACTAAATATTCATTTCCACATTTTTCTTGAAATTCTTTAGTTGTTAATTTTCTATATTTATTACAATATGGACATTTTTTATATCCATTTAATATATTAGCTACAATTCCTTCAAAAGTATTATTGCATGTTTTATGTTTAAAAGTTAATACAGATTTATTATTTGTATATTGGCCTGATATAACTATAAATTCACCATTATTAAAATTTTCAAATTGTTTTTTAACTTCTTCAAATGTTTTTCGTTTACGGCTATAATGATTTGAATTCATATTAATTACCTCGCATATCGTTTAATATCCGGTTGTTAACATGAATATTTAAATAAAAAGTGGACTATATCTTCAGACGTATATGGTTAATACGTACTGCTCTCCATTTGGGTGATGTTTATATAACACCATATAGAAATTATTAAGTTCTATTCCTACTCTACTCCCTTCTTCAATTCTATATAGAATTTATGGTTTCGATAGTCTCTGAACGTTCTTCTATAATAAGTATAGAAGCTTCGCTGCTGATTGTCTAAGCTTCTTAATTTTTAAGCATTCAAGCTCATCTTTACAGATCACTTTGTAGCTTAAGAAGTATAAAGAGTTTCCAGCAATTAGAAGAGTTTATTATAGTGCGAACAAGTTAGGATAGTTTCTGAAAGCTTTTTATCCGCACTTTTTTCATCTTTAGGTGATGATAATGATTTTACAGTATTATTTCTTTCAGCAATACGAAGCATATTTATATTATCTGTATCGTATTTAGGATTCATATGAGCTTTTAAATAAGCCGGTAATACTTCAATTACGTCCATAAGACGTTTAAGATTTTCTTGGCTATCCTGAAGCTGTTTATTACTAAATATCATAGTATAGTTTTCAGCTTGGAATAAATATACCCAAGAATACCAACATATATTAGACCAAGTTTTATAGTGCTGACGAGGCAAACATATAATAACGTCTCTATTTTTTAACTGAACGAAATGTAATGCCATATTGCCTAAATGTAATTCATAAGGTACGGCACCACCAGTAGAATTAATCTTTATTACTTCTCTGATATAATACCAGAAATTAAGCTTAACTTCTTTAAGAATCCGGCCTTGCATCTCTAAAGATAAATTATGACTATTAGGATCTATACCTTGTAATTTAGAATCATATAATTGTAACATAAAATTCCAATTCTTTACGCCTTTATCTTTAAGCTGTTTAGCCATTTTAATAAAACTTAAATTTGATGTATTGTAATCATAAATCATATAATTTCTCCTTTCTTTCAATATTTATAATCATATAGTTATAAACCGAAATAAAATATAAATGTATTTATATATTATTATTGTAATGAAAGAAACCACAACTACTATATTAAAGGAGGTAATAAGTATGACAAATACTTATGAAACAATTAAGAATCTTATCGCTAGGTGTTCAAAGCCTAGCGAGCTGGATAGGATAATGGAAGAATATATCGATGACGAAATTCAGGAACGTCTTATCGATGAATTTGAAGAAGAATACAAGAAGTTTATAGCAACAGATATAAAGGATTTGCCTGAGATTCGAGTTGATGGCCGTAGGATTCTCGATCCAGGTAATTACCGCATCTTTGCATTTAAAAACTCCCTTGTCCTGAAAGTGGAGTATGTGGTAAGAGGTTATATGGAAAACAACAAGGTAACATTTACACCAAGTAAGAACAAGTACTATAAGAGCTATCACGTATGCCTCAAGAACTCAGTTCGGTACAAGTTCAATATTGGTTACTAGGTGAAAGGAAGTGATAAAAAAAAAATAATGGTTATGAACCATTATTTTTTTTATTTATATATTATAATAGTGTAAAAAAATTAATATTTTTGTCTAAAGACAAGGGGGAATTAAAAATGGCAAAAGATTTTTTAAAGATCATTGATGAAGAACTTTTTACGCCAACTGAAATTGATGAATTCGTAACTGAACTTACAAGTGAAGAGTATGAATTATTAATTGCAATTGCTAAAACATGTGTTGTTCTTATTGACAAGGATGTCTTATATAAAAGACGTTCACATTGTGAAGAGTTCTGTCATGATCTTACATTGAAAATGGATTATGTTCTTAAGTCCAGACCATACTATGAAGGAGGAACAGAAGTGTATACGACTGGTATAAAAGGAGGATATAATCCAGAACACAGATGCAACTATGATTTAGATGCTTTACCATCTAATACTGATGTTGCTTTTGAATCAGAAAACTTTGAATGGAGGAAATATTAATGTATAGTACAAATCAGATTTTTAAAAAAATTCATAGTCGTATCAATGATATAAAGGATATTACTGTTGAAACTGAATATGAAACAAATAAAAGGCTGTTTATCCGTCCAGGATTTACACCTCTTAGACTTGGATACGTAGGTGTAGGTGATATATCCTATAGTACAAGTGCATATGTATTTGATTCACTGTTTTATGATGAAACAGGTTTCAAATATGAAGAAAATAAACAAAGATTTTTTGAAGGAAAAGCTGCTTATAAATATTGTGATGGCAGAACACTAGCACTTATTGAAAATCTACTTGATATAGTTATCGGTAGATGCGATCCTTTAGATCTAGACGCATATAAAGATCATTTATATAATAAAGATATAGAATATATAATCTTCAATCTTTCAGATAGTACTTGCATAGATGAGACAATACGCTCAAATTGTATTTTCTCAATAATTGGTCATGATTATAATCAAATGATTAAAGAAGAATACTATTTTGAAATATCTGTTGATCATTACTATGATGTAATAGTTGATAAATATTATGATGATAAGCCTTTGTCATTAGTCAAATTATACAAAATCAATAATATTACAAAATATCGTAATATAGATGAATTTGAAGAAAGATTAAACGATATAGATCCTAATATAGCTAGACTCGTACATAAAGATTATTCATATTTAGCGGAGGAAAGTATAAAACATCTTTTCAACGAAGAAGAAATTGAAATTGATTGGAGAGATTAATATGACTGATAATACTCTTACAGAAAAAATATTTAAAGAAAACTACCAAGAGGAAGCTCTTGGTAGTTATATTAGATACGGATATGCACCTTTAAATTATTATAAAGGTAGATTTGTAATAAATGGTGTAGAAACTGAATTAGTAATAACACCTGATAATTCAGCTAATATCCATGAGATATTATCATTTTTCAGTTGTGGACATGATATAATATCAGATAGTAGTTGTATATCATTATTACAGATGTTAAAAAGATTACCAAAATATAGTAATTTAGAAAATAAAGATATTATAAATCTATCAAAAGTGGGTAATTACTTATCTTTTTATATGCATAAATATGTACCTTGTTCATTTATATCATATGATGAAGAAGAAGACTTTATCAATATAGATTCATATATTGGCATAATTGTAGCCGATGGTATTAAGAAAAAATGTTATCAACATTGTTTATCTGTAAATTTTAAAATTTATGCAGATCATATTGGATTTTATAGTAATCCAATGTTATTTTTCCACACTGATAGACAATGTTATATTTATGATGATGATGTTGATACATTTTATAATACTGTTAAACGTGAAATTATTAGTCATCATAATATAGCACAACATGACATATCACAGTTAGACGCATTTAAAAATATGTATTTACAGACAGTAATAGGCCAATTAGAAAGGAATCTAGATAATGGTTAATACAAAAACGTTATTTGATATGGAATATAAATATCGTAATGATAGTATACGAACACCACGTAACTATTATAATACATATGATAATTTGAATGTTAAAGATGGTTATAATTTATTAACTACTTTTCATTATGCATTTACAACAGTATACAAAAGAAATGCTATATTTTCTAATGATAGTTCAGATCATGCTATTCACTTTTATGATCGTTTCTTAAATTTATTCTTTGATTATAATTTCCGCAAAAAATTACACCCTGAGTTATTTAAAAAAACTTATTCAGCAACAGTTCCAACAATTCTAAGCGAATTTACCAATGATCAAGAATATTTTAGAATAAGAAAAGATAATGCTAGTTATATTAAATATTATATAGAATCTAATCCTGGGTTTAGTAGTGATGAATTTGTAGATGAAAAATATGATATTGTCTATATAAAATCAAATATAGCAGTTATATATTTTAACACAGATGATGTAATAATAGCTGAAAAATATTTGCATGTATATTTTTCATATTACAATGATTTAATTATATCTAATAATGATATAAAACCAATAATGTTTTATAACGTACACAATATAAAGGAAATCCAAGGGTTTGATGATTATATAGCAACATTATCTGAAAAGGATGAAAATGTTATTAATAGTTTAAAACGAGAATATAGAGAAATAGTTGTCGATAGTTTAGAATCTAATATTTAATTTATATAAAGATAAATCCATATAGGATTTATCTTTTTTTTTTATAAAAACTATTCTTTATAGTTTAAAAATAGAGAGGTGAAAATTGTGTCTACATTTTTTAATGATGAAATATATCCTATGATTAGTTCAAATGATAGTCAATCTATTGCTAAACAATTTGAAGCTTATGTGCAAAAATATATGGATAAAAATTCAGAAGTATTATTCCATAATATTCCTAGTAAACGATTATTCTTTACACCTAATGATATAAAGTATCCATTTGATTTATATCATATTAATGTAAGTGATATTGATAATACGGTTAATAAGATTAAGAAGACTAAGGAATGTTATGGTGTTATTAACCAAGTTAACTTCCCATTAAACTTTTTAATGGTTAATATTATAAGATATTATCATTTAAAGAACAATCAGGCTGCTATGCAAGCTGCATTAATGTATTTGACACTATATCAATATGCTGCTTTACATGCTAAGTATTTCCAGAAATTCTTACCTAATGAAGATTGTATGCAGTTTACATTTAATAGAGTATCTGATAAATATTACTTTAGAAAATATCAATCAGTATTCAAAGCTATATTTGCCACTGTTATTAATGCTCATGAAACACAAAAGAAATCACTAGAATCTAAAAATGATATGGATATATTAAGTTATCTTCTTGCTATAAGAACAAGACTTAATAACCAGATGAAAGCTTTTGTTAATGAGTATATGAATGACTTTAATAGTAAGAAATATCTTAAATTACAACAAGATAGTAATGATGAAGAAAATTATTATGAAACATCAAATCAATCAGCTGAAATGGTTAATATAGTTAATAAAGCTTTTAATAAGTTTAATACACAGAAACTTGATCCGGTAATATTAAGAACTGCTTGCGGTATATGTAAAGCAGAACAGAGTGTAATGAAATTAGCACTTGAGAATATTAAAGATAATGAATTAGAATCTATTAGAATTTTATTATTATCAATCGTTCAGTTATACATCTATAATGAAAATAATAATATAAATGAAATCGGATCACAGAAATTTGTTACTTATATGATAAGTTCATATAGTAAGTCTAATAGTAGAAATGATATTAGCTTAAGTATCAAGGAGACTTTAGATAAATTCTTAACTAAGTACTGTAATAGATATTCTAATACAGAAAGAGAAGCCACTAAGGTTATATATAGGAAAGCTTGCTATATTTACTTTATATTACTTATTAATAAATCTTATAATGAATAAGAAAGGAAATGATGAAGATGAACAGATATGATGAAATATTTATGGAAGGCTATTATGATGGATTAGCTGCTATTGAAGAAACACCTAAGTGTGATTGCAATCTTAGTAAGAAAGCTAAAATTAAAGCTAGAGCTACTAGACAGCAAGCAGAAGCTAATGATAGATATTTACAATTAAAGTCTGGAAGAACTGCTAATATTAGAAAGAGATTTGATTATGATAAGTTTAATCATAACTTCAATCCTAGATCTACAACAGAATATAATTTAAATGAAGAAGAAGATATTTAAAAAAAAATATCCCTAAAGACTATAATGTCTTTAGGGATTTATTTATTCTAGATTTTTTATCAAATCAAATTCAATTATTGGTCTATCATCACTAATTTCAAGGCATAACAGATCTATTTTAAAACTTTTACGCCTATTAGTAGAATTAAGTATAACTGGATAGCTTAAAGTAATTCTATCTCCTTTTTTAAAAGTATATTTTAAATCCAAAATTTCCTTAGTCTTTTCACATTCATAGTGGAATCTATAATATTTATTAATATTTGGAGATTTGATTCTTATGGTGTCCAAACAATCACACCATATTAATATATCATATAAATCTTCGACTGCCATTTTTCGATCTATATTAATAGTTATGTCTAAATATTTCTTAAATCCATTACAATCACAATTATCAATACCAATAATACATTCTTTTATTAATTTTCTTAATTCTTCCATATTCTTTATATGATGTGAATCTTTCTGTAAAGAGATCGTTCTTAATACAGAAGAATTTATATTTAGATTATTGCAAATCTTATCTTTTAATTCATTACAAAGAGATACATAACGACGTTCAAAATAAATATCTTTTACATGTTCAATATTATGAAGTTTTTCCATTGAAGTATAACTCCTTTATTCTAAGTTATTATATAATATGAATTCTGTATAACGATTTTCACCAACTAAATTGATATTAATCGTTTGTATTTTTGTATTATTAAAAATGATTTCTACAGAATCCTTTTCCTCCATTATAAATGTTTTAGGAATATTACTATATGAAATAATATTTCCATTAACAGTTATAATTACGTTATTTAAATTATTTCTTTTAGGACTAGGATTAGTAGTAGATACTAATAATATATAACTTGCTATAAAATTTCTGATTTGTTCGGTGGCATATTCGCCTTTAAATCTTATTACAAAGTTATTTATTTTATATCGGATTATATTATTGAGACAAGTATAATATAAAGAAGACGAATCACACTTATTAATTACGTCACCTCCAATGATATCTAAGCAATCAAATCTTTCTTCCGTATTATATATCTCTGAGTCAATATAACCTAGATAGTCTAACTCTTCCATTGTTAATATTTTAGTATTAATGGCTAGTCATCTCCTCTTAACTTAAAGAATTAGCTAACATAAATTCAGCAACTCTTACTTCATCATCTAAATGAATTTTCACTTCTTTAAGTAAAAATCCATCAAAAATATATTCTATATTTTCAGTACTTTTAAACTGAAAGTCTGGATGCGGACCAATTGTTGTATGACCATTAACAGTCATTTTTGTGTTATCATCCCCTCTATACATCATAAATGATTTGCAGATTAATTTCATAAATGTTCCTCCTTGAAAGTCACAAGTTGTTATAATTCTTAAAGGATCATTAGATCTTACTAAAGCGTCTATTAAATCAATGAGTTTAAATTCATCATCATAAACCGAATATAGATCGGAAGCTAAATAAAATACCGAATATGTAGGTTTAATTCTACCACGTATAATAGGTGGTATATCCTTCCTATCATTTATGAAATAATAATTACTTTTTATCTTCATAATAATACCTCTTAATTTTTAATTCTCCAAATTATTATACAGTAAAAGTTCAGAAACTCTTGCATCATTATTTAGATGAATAATTACTCCTAAAAGTTCTTCTTTTAGAAATTTATATTCTATATATTCGCCTTTTTCAAACTTAAAATCATCTGCTATTTTATTTACCTTTTTATTACTAGCATATATTTGTAAATTACTTATAAAATCAGCAGCCATTTCTAATATGGTGTGATATATATCTTTAATAATTTCTGATGTTTCATCTTCATCAGTTACAGTTATTATTTTGAATATACTATATTCACAATGTAAAACCATTTTATAAATAAATGATCTTAATTCTAGTCTTGAATCAAAACCATCATAATCAGCATATGAAAGTTTATTATCAAAAACAAAAATATCATACTTTTGTAAGTCACTAATAAGTTCTTTATTTTCATCCCTATACAATACTAAAGTTAGATCTAAAAAACTAACTCTTTTTGGTTTAATAAATAAATTATCTTTATATTTTTCTAATTCTCTATCTTCCATTTTAACCTCCTAAATGTAAGAATATCTATCTCCGTCTAATGTATTTAATAGATAAAGTTCAGCCTTTCCAGCCTCTGTTAAATCCAAATGTATATGTATTATATGTCCATCAGCATAAGTTATATACATTTTTTCATCTTTTTTAAAGGCATAATCTGCATCCAGATATGGTATTGGTATCATTAGTGGATCTTTATTAATAGTGATTTTTAGATATTCACTAAAAAGATTAAATATATTTGCAGTTATATCTATATCAAGATTAACACCTTCAATGTTTTTTAATAGAAATTTAGCACTGAAGCCATAATTATCTTCATAATTTGAATATGCCACAGTTTGTATAAAATTACTATTAAAATACTCAATCATCTTTTTATTTTCTAATACATAAAGATCTGCCTTTGGCACTTTAAAATTATATTTATACATGTAATTCATCATTGACTCTGGATAATTACCAAAATTAAATACTGACATATTTATAACACTTCCTTTCATGGTTATAATATATGCTTAAAATATTAAATTAAAATAGTTAATTCAACAAACATTTATATTTTTGTACTATTTTATATAAAGAGGTGTATTTTATGAAACGATTAACTGATTCAGCTATATTCTCTAAGTTAATTAATAATGGTGAATTAATTAAGAAGATGAAATTAATAGTATCTCAGAACGGTATTACTTTATTAACACCAAAAGATTTAGAGATTCCTTATGCTGATATAAATAAAAGAATTAAATATTCAACTAAACAGCCTATCATGAATATGGTTGCTAAGGGAACTATTGTTCCATTTAGAGATGTCGCTACTAAGACTCCTTCATATCTTCCAACTGTAACCGGTAAGGGAACTAACGGTGACTATGTAATATATGTTAACCTTGAAAGATATATGAATAGTTCTGGAGAGATTTATCCTAAGACATTATTTGCTTTACTTCAGGAAGCCATGGTATCTTATGAATTTGCTAAAAAGTGGGATGTATATACAAACAATCTTGACTTTGTAAAGGATATTAGCTTTATATATTCAAGAATTACTACAAAGATATTAGATAAAGTATTTGCATTAGACTTAGATACCTTTAATTCAGATTTACTTTCATTCATTTTTGCAAAGTTCTGCATTATTAATATGTGTGAAAGAACTGATAATGATTTAAATGATAATATTGCTTATAAATGTTGTTTTAATAAGTCATCATTAGATATGATTAAACAAGAAGAAGAATCTATTAGTCCTAATAGATATAATTCATTCTTTGAATTAATTGATGCCATTAAAGAGATTAAGACAATTAAGAATATTAATTTAAGAACGTTTGTAGAAAACTTTACTCGTATGTATGGTGAAAGTAGCTTATTAGCGTTAGACTATTTACCAGCTTTAATGCAAGTATTAACAAGTACAGCTATTGGTGGTGGATTAACTAAGGACTATATGTACGAAAGTGTTGCAGGTAGATATATTGATAATCTATATATTACTTTCTCAAAATTAATTACTTATTAATAATTAATAGGAGGTGTAAGATAACATGAGTAATAAAAAAGATGGTATCTTTTCACTTATCGATGAAAAGAATTTTAGTTATAGAAACTATAATAATGAAACCGATCACTATACTTATAAAATAGATAAAATTTTTAATTACGACAGTTATCTTTTCGTCCTTTTTAGTAAGTTATACTTAGAAAATAAATTGATAGGTGATTCCGTAACAAGGAATCACCTTTATTTAATAACTATTGAAAAGAATGGAAGGGAAATAACTGATACTACGGCTTTAGAAAAAGAATTATTTGAATTAATAGACAATAATAAAGTAGTAGATTTATATGCTGGTAAGTATAAAGCTACTATTATTATAAATAATTCTGCTTTTAATGCTACTATTTCTAAGATTACTTCCGATCCTGCAGAAGGTAATCCTTGGGCTAGAGTATATAGAAAGTTAAAGGCGACTTCAGATTTAACAGAAGTTTCATTTAAAAAGATTAATACAAATCTCAATGATACTGTACATATTATAGATGATGAGCCAATTACTATCACTAATGAAAAAGATGAATATACATATGCAGACATAGATCAATTCATTACATTATATCATAATATACCAACTAATAATGGTACTATAGACATGTATGGTACAAATTCAGGAAGAATTGGTATAAATAATATTACATCTAACACTATTACTGAAGAGGAAAGAGCTCAATTAACAAATATTAATGACTCTAACAGAATGCTTTATAACTATGAATATTATTGGGATAGTTCTATTGAATCTGAAGACTATTCAGTAGACATGAAGTTCTTTAATCAGTTCTTATATAATAGAGACTACAATGATAATACATTAATGGGTGATATGAATACATTAAAAATATTCCCATATTATGAAAAGAACTATTTTGGTGGATTAACTGTTGATGGTCGTACTAGTACTAATATTCATAATTATACTTATAAAGATAAAGCATTTATCACAGATTGTTTATTAACTACAAATATAGATGATAACTATATCAATTTTAAATCATTAAATGCTTGTACATCTCAAGAATCAAAGGATATACCAATAGTATTTTTTAATCCATTATTAATGAGTCAATCAGAATTACTTGAAGTGGATAGTAAATTAATATATCGTGAAGATGATAAAATTATTGATAATTATATATCTACGGATTATAAAACTAAAACTGCAAAATATATGCCATATAGTCTTTACTCTTATTCAAGTAAATATAATACATCTGGTATATTACAATATATTGATATAACGGCTGAAATGACAAATGTATTAACTTCATTAGAAGTTAAAAATTATTTACAGCCTATAAAAGTATTCTATAATTATTATTTTTTATATGATCCGACAACACATAAGCTTGAACAAAGAAAACTTTTAAGTAAAATTCACTTTAATAATGAAGATATTAAAATAGAAACGGATTTTGACTGGGTAAATGCTAGTATCTCTAAAATTACTATTAATGAAACAACTGTTAATATAGAACATTCAACAATAGAAATGAATTATCGTTTAGCTTTCTTTACTGATAGTTTTAATGAAATTTTAGCAGGTAATAATATCTTTATTCTTCCTAGATTAGATCCAATAACATATAATGACTTATTAGATGATAAGAATTCTCAAGAAAATGCTATGGTTTGTTATATAGAAGAAGTAGATATGAGTTCTGTAGATAATTCAACATTACCATTCTATACAATTAAACAATACGTGTATAATAGTGCAGATCATGAATGGACATTAGATGATGATATTATAATGATGATTATTCCAAAGGATTCTAATTGTAATATTAAAATGAATAATTTAAGAATGAACGTTCCAACAACAAGTTCAAATATTAGTGGTTGTAGAGTTGAACGTTTTAAATATTATGATCCTAATGAAATAGGTGTATGGGCAGAATTAGATAAACAAACTACAGATGAAACTTTCTTCTATATGAATAATCCGTTAATTAAGAAAGATACAAAAACATTTATTAATGCAACTTCTGTAGACAATGTATTTTATAATACAAATAATACAACATCTGTTAAATATACAAATAATACGTCTGTGTATAATATAGAAAGAGAATTAAATGATCTTTATCCAAATGTATCTTATGATAGTCAATTAGTAAACTTTAATAATTTTGGTAAAGATAATAAATACAAGAATACTTCTTTACCAGCTTATTTAGTTGATATAGACGGTGAAGGAACATTCTATGATGGTAGATTATTATATAATAATGAAAATGATAATGAGAAAAAATTAAGAAATAACTATAATACTACATTTGAAAATATTGTTAATCATTATATGACTGTACCTGGACGTTCTCCATTTGATCGTTTTGAAGAAGTACTTAAAGAATTAAATCCATTATTTAACATTAATAAGACTTATTTATATCTTATTTCAAAAGGTGTTAATTGTTCGGGCATATATTATAATACAAGTGGTGTTATAAATACTACAACTGATACTTTAGAGTCTGATAAATATTTTATTTTAGATAGAATTAATATATCTAATTTAAAAGAGTTTTCAAAATTAGCAAATATTACATTAGAAAATATAGAGGATATAACACTTAAAACTAATTATCCAATATATTATAAATTTGAAGATATAACTATTAAAACTATAGCAAATTATTATCAAAGTCTTCTTGAATTATTAATTCGTATATCGGCAGATGATAGTATAGAATTATTATTTACTAACAATGAATACGATATGAGTACAACAATAATGAATTCTTTAACAATGAAAACATCTGTTAAACCATTCGAAAGTATTAATGCTGCATACATTTTAAGTAGACATTATTTTTATGATGGAGCTGTTTCTATTAAAGATCTTATTACATTTGGTATTAGAGATAATCATTTAATATATGAAGGTATATATAATGAAGAAAATAAATATATCTTAAGAAATAAATTTATCAAATCTAGTAGAGAAATAGATCCTCAAAATCAGTCAGATCATGATTTTGTTGAGCCATATTATTGGACTGATACTAATATGAAGCAAGTAAAAAATAATAATCCATTTATTGTTGACACTAATAGGATATATTCAAGAGGATATAACTTTAATGAATTTGAATCTAATGGTGTTCCTAAATTAAATGCATATGGTATTTCTGAAGGTTATTTTAGATCTCAAAAGACAGCGTCTGAATATTTTGAAGACAATAACATTAGTTGTTTAATTAATGTAAACTTAGCAGATGATGTTATTGAAATATATCATACTAAACATACAATAACTGAAACTGTTGATCACACTTTATTATTAAATCCAGATATTCCGGCAATTTTCTTAGATGAAGTAAAAAATAATGCTTCAACTAATTCTATTACAAATCAAACATTTATGGAATTAGCATTTAGCGGATATGGAAATAGTGGTAGCAGTTCTTGCAAAATATGTGCTACTTTATTAGCTCAAGTTGCAGTATTAGAGCAGCTTGATAAATTCTATCTTGTTGATAGAAATAATAAAATGTGTGTATATATTGTTGAATATACTGTAAATGGTTCAACTTCTTCATTAAGAATCACTAAATTAATGAATGAAGCAAAAGTTGTTGATATTATAGCTAATACTTATTATGGTAAATTAGATATAAATTTAACTAATATGAGCACAACCATTACAACTCCAACAACTACAGTTCCAGATCTTGGTTTAAGAACTACATATATTAAAGATACTGGTAAGAAATATATCACTATAAATACAAGTAATTTATCATATAGAAAATTAATTACACAATCATATAATAATACCACTATTGATAAAATTAAAGCGGCTAGACATATTTCAATAATAACACCTAATAATGAAAAAGTATATTTCCTCGATCCGGATAAAGACTTTATAGGATTTGTTAGATTTGAAGACTGGGGAGATGTAGCAGATAAGTCAAATTGGGTTAACTATATAAAACCTGAAGATGCATTACCGTATAAGGTTGCTCATAATAAAGAATTTTATGTCGCAGGAGACGAGTCAATTGATTACATGTATGTAAATATATTAGATGAATCAACAATAACTCAAGATGATATAAGATTATCTAGCAAGAATTTTATCGAAGACTATTTATTAAATAGAAAAACATATATAACTTATTATACTAAAGTTGGTAATGATATAGCTTATAAATCTATAAATAAAGATATAGATGAAAACTTTAATAAATATGTAATGGCTGTAGATTCAAGTCAACTATATATAACAACAAATGATAACTATGTAGATCATCTTATAGGTACAAGTACTCCTAGCGAAACATTCTATATGACTTGTCGTTATGGTAAAGTATATGCTAATTTTGATTTGAATAGTATAACTGAAGATGAAAATTTTAAGAATTTCTTTAATATTACAGGTTATAGATATTTACCTTATACTAATTTCTATTCAACAAAGTTTATCTTTGTAGATGATAGTAATAGTTCTAGAGAAAGTTCTAAACAAATAGCAGTCTTAAAGAATAATGGTATCGTAACATTAGACGCCCAACAGTTCTTATTAGATCCGGACACTGCTATTTTTAACTTTAAGTTCTTACATGAAAATAATGATATCTATAAATACTATACAACATTTGAAGATAAACTATATGCTGTAGATGGTCATAAGAAAACATTATCTAATGCACCTAAGGCTATATATGAAATAGCCTTTGATGAAAATAATTTATTAACGGCAGATATAAATGTTTATATGACAAATGAAGAAATAGATGTTAAATATAATTATATAGACTATTTAAATTTATTAGATAATAATATACCTTTCTATAAGATTAATTACAATTATAGCTCTAATAATGAAGATAGTGTACCAAACTATGTTTATTATGCATATTCAGTAAATAATACTATTGTAATAGTAAGAACTGTATTATCTGCTGCACCTAGTGCTGGATATGCTGAAATTATGGCTGTATTAAAATTTGAAGATAATATTATCTTAACAGGTACGGATACTTTCATAATGGCTATTCAGGATAAATGGACTTATGATTTAGAAGATAAGAAGTATAGATATAAAACAGCTTATAGTATTTTAAAGTATGAAGATATTATGCAGAATTTATATGAAAATCTTAATTCTGAAAAATCTTCATTATATAATATTACAACAAATCTTACATTTAAAAACAATATGCTTGTTTTAAAGGATACTTTAATCGATGATACTTCTATTATTGATGAAAATAAATCAGACTATTATAATACTGTAAATCAAACTGTTATTACTGATAATTTATTAGAAATTAACAATGTTACATTATATAATATTCATAAATTTGCTGGTTCTACATCTTCTAAAGAAGAATATAGAATCTTTGTATGTAGTAATGGCCGTATTTTAGTTTCTAATACTATATTTAATAATACTAATGAAACTGTAGAAATGGTTGATTTCTATACAATAAATGGTAGAGTTAATAATATTTATATGGAAACATGTGATGTTGATAATAATGATATCATGTGTGTGGCATCTGATAAAAATGAACTTTATATCTTTAAGAATTTATTTAAAGTAACAAATCCAGACTATGCTAACGAATATGAAAAGTATTTTGGTGGCGAATTAACAAAGACTTCATTAAAATATAAATATAATTTTAATAATGAAGCTATTGACTTAAAGAATGTAACTCCTGATGATGAAAGATCTGCTTATTATAGAGAGACATTAACACCTACTATATTGAATATAGGAAGTTCTATTGATGATATTTCTGTTTGCGAACAATATTTAAATACTCTTAATAAGAGTCTCATAAATGTTACAGATAATAAGATAGAATTCGTTAACAGTATTAAATACTTCAAATTATTAAGTAATGCATTTATTTCTAATGATATTAATATAGATAATAATAGTATAAATACAGATGGTACTGATGACGAAGATACTTATATTAAATTAGAAAATGTTGCAAATACATTAAATATTGAAAATACTGATAAAGCAACTTTCTTAAATATGAGAGTTAATATCAATAATAAAAATATCCCTGAAAATGATAGATACTATGAATTTGATTATCAGTTAATTTCAACATCAACTCCTATAGATCCTGATGATTATGTATTTAATGAGCACAATCTTGTTAAAAATTCAGTTATCTTTGAAGAAAATGATATTTATAAGAATGTATATGTATATATGCCTCGTACATTACTTGAAAAAGGTAGCTTTAATTTCATGAAAGATGAGAATGATGCTATTATTAAAAGAAATGAAAAGACATATTTAATTAACTATAAAAATGTATTAGACCCATCATTCGATAACAGTATCGTTGAAAATTATGCAAATATTATTAAAAATAATACATCTGATCTTTATAGTATACCAGCTAAACTTAATTATAAGATTATAGATAATTATTTCCCTAATAATGCTAATACATATACAGTTACTAAACTTCCTTATAAATTTAATACTAGAGATTATTTCATTGCTAATATAAATAATGGTATTGAAGATATTAATCGTTTGTATTTTAGATGGAGATATATTGGTGATCTTCCTATTAATAAGAAAACTACAAGTAGTGATCCTTCAATATACGATGATGATGAAGTTAAAGAAACAGAATATGATTATTATGTGTTATCATATATTCGTAAGGGATATGATAATGAAGAAATTAATGAAAAGACAATTATAAAAGATGTTAGCAAAATGTTAAAGGGATATCTTTCAAGAACATTTGATGCTTCATATAGTGCTTATGATTTTATGATTAATAAGCTTGATACATCTGAAGATTTTAAATGGGCATATATAAATATTCCTAAGAAAGCTACAAATTGTACTTTATTTAATATTATAGTGGCTAAACAAAAGTATAATTATGAACAACAAATACAAGGTGATCCACACTTTGATGATTTTAATGATACTTGTTGGTTTGATGAAATCTTATTTGAAGAAAGCATAGACTATTCAGTATTTTTAAATATCAATAAACTTAAGAAGATTACTATTCCATATGAAAAAGTAAAAATTACATATGATGAATATATAGACTTCTTAGAGTATATGGAAAATTCTATAATATTTACTACTAGTAATTATAATTATAAAATAGAATTTGCATACCAACCAAATATTGATTATACTAATAAAAATAATAACCCTATAAATCTTATAGCTACTGAAAATATTAATAATGATAAAGATACATTAATGAGTAATGTATTTAATAAAATGATATTCATTCCAAAACATGACTTCTATTTCCAATATTCAAATTTAGCTGAAGGTTCAGAATATGAATCAAGTTTAATTCCTATCAAAGTATATGGTGCATATAATAATAAGACAACAGATTACTGTCAATATTTTAATGCTGATTATATGGAATGGATTGGAGGAAGTATCCTTGGTGGAGGATATTATAGGCCATTAAATATTTATAGAGATTTTATTAAATGGAAATATAAATATAATACATATGATGAGTATGATAACTTCATCTGGAGTTTAATTTTAGAAGAAGCTGATATTCTTAATTTCAAGTTAAATCCTAATGATGGTTCATTTACTTTATATGATACTAAGATGAGCACTGATGTATGGTGGTATAATGATAATACTAATGAAAATTGGTGGGATAATTCTATTTATAGAAATATCTGGATAAATGAAAATTATATGCCACTTAAATCTACAACATTCTCAGAAGAAGTAAATGTTTATACTGATGAAATGTATAATAATGGTTTATCTTATAATACTAGTGCTATTGGTTTATTAAATCTTTCAACAAATCTTAATGATATAACGCATCATGGTATTGAAAAACGTTTATTACCGACAGTATATATAGACGGATTAAAATTATTTAATGAATGCTATTATCATAAAGACTTAATGAATAACTGTCAGGATATATACATAGATCCAAGCAATGTTAGAAGTTATTTTGTTGATACAAATGAATTCCCATTCTTTAGTCGTTTAATAGGATTAATGAATACTGTAAATCAGAATCAAAAAGCATATTTAAAAGCTTATAATAAATGGATTGAAGAAGGTAGTTCATTATCTGATAAACCTGAAGAACCTAGTCATACAATTAACCTTAAAGATATACTTTCTAATATTGAAGTTAATACTAACTTTGGTTTAATTTCTGAACAAGAAAAATTAGTAGCTTATATAGAAGTTAAAGATAAGATAAATGAAACTGGAACGGTTACTAGAATTGTTAAATCTTTAAATAATGAAACCGGTGCATACTTTGTATCAGATTATTCAGAAACTAATATTAATGATGATTTAACAATTGATGAAAATAATCTTGTTGAACCTTCTGAAAATGTAATCTCTAATTGCTTAAATTTACAATTCGATGATCAATATATTAAGAATATTATTAACAATAATGATAGAATTAATATTTATATTTCTTATAGAAATGATATTGGTGGTAAATATGCAAGAAGAATTAATCCTAAGTTTGTAAGCGTTAATATTGAAAACCAGAATATTAATTTACAAATTAGAGGTCTTTATACATATGAACATTTAAGTACTATTTATATAGTAACAGGTGATATTAATAATCATAATATGTTCTTCAGGAATATTGATTCTGAAATAGAATATATTGATTTAGTAGAACTTGGTAGTATGTCAGATGGTACATTATTTAAATGGTTATCATATGATACAATTGTATCTTCTAAAGATGTAGAAATTAATATGAATGGATATATCTTATATCCTGAAATAGATTATACTATTATCAATAGTGAAGATAATGCTAATAACACAAATCTCATCATGTTCAGAAATAAAGTACCTTCAAATGGTAATATCAGTGTTGAAATAAATCTTAGACCAGACAGTCAATCTAAGTTAGTATATAAGACTAGTCAGGCTAAATCTATGTGTATCAATTATGTCAATAACTCTTATAAGAAAGTACCTATTGCTAAAACTATAACACTTGATAACGATAAGTACCAATTCTTATCATCTACTGTTAACGGTCAAAAGATTAATAAGTTTGAAGTGTTTATTAATAATATGAAAGTACCTAATCAGTTTATTAATATTGTAAACTCTAAAACTATTAATTTAACAGTAAATGATAAAGATTATGCTATTGATATGCATAAAACACATATTGCTAAATGGAATGAAAATACAAAACAATATGAAATTACTACATTATATAATGATGCTGAAAAAGATAATTACAGATATTTCGATCCGTTATATGAGAATATTCTTATTGTATTCCAGAATAAGTTTAATCCTTATAATTACGAAACAGAAATAGCTAATAAGTATTCTAATGATAACTTTGCTTCATTACTTGATAACTTATTCTTTAGGTTAGAACAAGTTGATAAAAATAATAATTTAGAATTAACTAATAGCTGTTATGTACCTAAGAATAGTAATCATATTTATGATAACTTTGACTGGTTATGTAAGAATAAAGAAACTTCTGAAATAGAAAATAATGATAATACTAAAGTAACAGTATTAAATAATGTAGACAATATTATTAACTGTAATGATGATAGTTTATCATTTAATATTTCATTTGATAGTAAACCTATTGAAAATAATTTATTAATTGATAATATCTTATTTGACTGTAATCCAATTGATAGTGTATTAGATAACAGTATGGTGGCTGGTATATTTAAATTTAATAGTTTTGCTTTAAACGCAGATTATTTTAATTATCTTAATAATACAGGTAACTTATTATTTGATACAGTCTATACACAAAAGGGAGATCATAGAGTTAGAACAATAGTTCTTTATATTGCTAGAACAACTAGAGATAGTGAAGATCCTTTAGTATTTGAAAGAACTTACCTTGTTCATCATATAGATCCTTCTGATTATATAAAAGATTATACAAATAAGAATTTAGATCCAGCTATTGAATACAATATGGAAAATGAAACAGTTACTAAAGAAACTAAACTTGTATTTAAATTAATAGCATATGATGAAGATGGTTTTGCTATCGATACTAGTGAAGAAACAGTATATACTGATGAATCTGGTGAAATTAAACTTCAGGGTGGATTCACTTATGATGTTGAAGATCAGGTATATGATAATAATAGAGGCACATGTTATTGTCTTGCTAACTTCACAGAACATAATACTGGTACTAAATTAATTCTCTTAAAGGAAGTAGATGGAGAATTTATAGAAGCTAATGATATTAATGGTAAGAACCCTATGTCTATTAGATATTATCAGGAAGATAATAGAAATATTTATCTACCAGCTGGTACTAATACAGATAAGGTTGTAGATCCAGAACATCCATTAACTCCAGAAGATGCTCCAAGAAATATGGTTGTTTATAATGTATTCCCATTAACACCTGCAGACTTTAGTCTTGATGGTATTAGATGTAAATATATTGCAACAACTGCTAATGATCACATAGTTGCTGAATCTGAAGTATTTAGTTATGTACCAAAAGTATCTAAAGACTTCATTCTCGGTGATAAAGATCCAGTTAATAGAACATGTACACTTATTATGTATATAGGTGATGGATCTATTACAGAAATCCCTAAGAGAGTTATGGATCCGGTAGACGAAACAGATACTTTATTCTATAAACCAATAACTATTGAAGCAACGTGCTTTAACTACACTCCAATAGGAAGTCTTGATATTAAAAACTCAATTATTGATATCGAATAAAAAAAAAAGACCCTTAAGGCAATAAGCCTTAAGGGTTATTATTTTTAAGTTGTTCTAATTCTTCTAGAGTATCATATCTTATTACTGTACATGATGGTGGGAATACTCTATCTTCTATTATAGTAGAATTAGGCACATATGCAGTTTGAACGCTACTTTCAAAGAAGGATTCAGATTTTAAGATTTGTACCTGTAATGGAATAGTTATTGTAGTTATAGGAGTATGAGCGAAAGCTCCTAAGAGTTCAGGATGATCTGTATGAGTCTTTAAAACTGTTCCATCATTTCTATAGTTCTCTTCTATATTAAATACATTCCAAGGAAATTCTTTCTTAAAGTATGCTAAGTCTTCCATATATATGATAGATAATTCATTATCCCTATCAGTAAATTCTTCTAATTTCCAAATATTAAGAGGGAACTTATGTTTAAACTTAGCTAAATCTTTTTCTTCAAATATCATTAAACCAGAATCTTCATCAAATTTCCAAGTATTTAATGGAAATTCTTTCTTTAATAATACTACATTTGGCATATAATATTCTTGTAAATTAGAATCTTCTAATTTCCATGTATTTATAGGAAACTCTTCTTTAAATAATACTATATCTTCTGCTTCAATATTTCTTAAATCTTTATTTCCTTGACCATCATCATAAATATACCATACTTCACCAGCCATGATAGTCACCTCTTTTATCCTTCATCTTCATACATAATTGGGAATCCCATTTGTATTAACCAGTCTTTGTCTACTAATTGAGCATCTGTAGGAAATTTTATATTTGAATTCCATGATAAATTACTATCCAATAATAAATTTGTGTTAATTAAATTTGTATTAGTCCAATTACCTTGAACGTTATATACACTATTATCATATGGATGAAGAGTCGTAAATCCAGTATATACTGAAGCAGCAGGTGTTTTTGCTTTAATTTTAAATACATTATTTGAAAATAAGCCTAAAATTGTTGTACCACCTGCTGAACCTGTATCACCAGTCATATACATATCTAATGATAAATAATTATCATTATATAAATATATATTAAATTTATTATTTTCTATAGTATAACCTGTAAAACCACCACTAGAAGTACCTCTAAATAACAGATATTTTTTATTTTGAATATCCATAGTAAGTTTAAAATTATTATTAGTAATTTTAACATTATTATTCCTAATTTCAGCAATATATTTTGTACTATTTATTGGAGTAACAACTCTTATATTAAAACTATTATTTAATATATACGCTGGATAATTATTCCCAGTATATATTAATTGTTGGTCGTGTTTATTAATTACTATTGAAATTTTACAATTTTTAAGAATAGCCGGTTTACCTGATCCACCATCCATTTTAATTATTGCACCCGATTCAGTTGATTGCCCATTATTAAAATAAGCATTTACTATATTTAAATTAGAAATTGAACTGCCTATTGAATTTTGAGTCACTGTCAAAAAAGGATTATTACCAACATTTGTAATATAGAAATTTTTAATAGTGCAATCATTTCCATCAATAATATCTCCATTTGATGTAAATACATGTGTTGCTCCTTCTGGCATAACTTTATTCATATCTATAGTCTTTTTCTTTCTAGATATATCTTCTGTTGTATCACCAGTTTTAACAGATTCTTGTTCCCAGCTAGCTATTTCATTTGCAAATTTTATATATAAATTTTTAGTACTAAGATGTGTTAAATAATCAAATAATTCATAGCTATCAGGTCTAAATGGATTAACTTCAGTACCATCACCGGCAACAGCGTAATATTCCATTGCAATAGGATTCCAACCGTATAATACTCCTTCTTCGATTTTAGGATCTGGCATATTAATCATTCCTTTCATTAATTATTTAATAAAACGTATTATTATAATAAAAAGTTTTATTTAATATTTATATAGAAAGTGAGGTTTTAATTATGGCATATTGTCACGGAAGCAATATATCACCTCAAAATCCAATTATTCTTGAATGTTGGCAGGATTTATTAGATTATTGGATTAAATCAACAGCTACAAAAGTTCATGATGTAGATAATGATGTTGATGTTAATTTAGTATATTATGTAGATCCTTATAATGGAGGAGATATAAATTCTGTAAATACATTTTTTAAATTTGCAGATGAAGTACCTGTTGATGAAAGAGAAACTATAAAATCTGGGGATAGTGCAGAAGTTATAGCTCAAAAAAAGAAAACTATAGATATGAACAAAGTAGCTCCTAGGGGCATTGATACCAGTTTATTAAAAAATAGTTATATTGATCTATTTGAATGTAAAGATGTTGATGTACTTTTAGGATTTTGTTTAGATAGAAACCATTTTGGTACTTATCGTGGATTTATATCTTTTGATGGTAATGGTTTAATTATTAAAAATTTATATTTAGTTAAAAATACTACAAAACAAGTAATCTTTTCAACGCTTATGTCTAATAATATTGCATCATACGTACCAGCTGATAAAATTTATGCAAAAAATTTTAGTTTTTTAAATTGTTATATAAATTATCCGGGAACTTCAGAAACTCATTTATTTATGTTTAGAGGTTCTAAAGATGCAAATAATGAGCTTGTTGCATTAGAAAATTGTAAATTTAGTGTAATTGTGAATAATGGTTATACCAATATGACAATTTTTCCACATGATCCAAATAATATTGAAAATTTAACTAATAGAGGTATTTATAATTCAAGTTTTAATATAAGATTAATAAATGGAATTAACTGTATAAGTACAATGAGATATCAATCTCCATATACAGCACCTATGTGTAACTGTAATATAAAAGTTTATACACCATCAGTAAGTAGATTATTTGATGGAAGTGCTTCAGATAGTTCAGCAGCTTTTTTAAATTGTAAATTTTTAGTCAAAGCAACTAATTTAAAAAATTTATATGGTGCTATGGATACAAAATTTGCAAATTGTGTAATTGATGTTACCGATTGTCCTAATTTACAAGATTGGAATCCTGATACATTAACGGCTAGTGCTTCTAGTTCGACATTAATAGTATCTTATAGAGAATATAAATTAAATACTAATTTATATAATATAACAAGAAGCATTATAAAAAATGGTAAAGATGGTAAAACACCAGAAGAATATTTAATTGAAGTTTGTCATTTCCCTTTATTATGGGAAGATAATGGTTAAAAATAATAATCCCTTAAGAGTATATACTCTTAAGGGATATTTTAATTATGAAAGAACTGCGTCCTTAAAACCAATAAATACTTCGTTTGATTCCTTCATCTTTTCATCAAAAGGAGCTTCATTAATTGGTCCATAATTCCATGGAAGGTCAATATTTTCAATAGAATCCTTACCAACATAAGCCTTGTTTTCTTCTTCATCAACGAAGATTACTGAAGCTGTATCATAGTAATGTGTTTCAAACTTTTCATCTTCCATGCTCTTATATGTAACCTTAACAAGTCTTGTACATCTTCTATTAATATAAATATCTTCAATATCATATCCATCTAATTCGAGGAATGTCTTAAGCTTATATTCCTTATTAAGTGTCTTAACATTAACCCAATCTTCTGGATAATTATCATCATCTACAATTGGAGAAAGTGTTGCATTATTAACAATTCTAGTCACTGTATTCATTACATTTCTAAGTGTTCCCGGTGTATGACCCTGAGCTGATAATACTCTAAGAACCTGAGATACATCTGTAATAAAGATGCTCATTTCATCATAATAAGCCTTAAGGTCTTCTTCAGGAATATTTTCCTTGTTATATTCAACAAGTCTTCTAAGTTCAAAATCAGCAAAGATTTCATAATCAATTAAATTTCTTTTACCCGGAAGAATAAACTTAATAAAGTTTTCATACTTTTCCTTATTATCTTTGCTAATTGAATAGTCAAATACCTTAATAATAAAGTCTTCATCAAATTCTCTAGTCTTCTTAAGTTCTTCAATTAATGTTTCTAATGTTGCTTCATCATCAATCTTATAATCATACTTACCATCAATTGTCTCATATGTCCAAAGACCATTAAATCTTTCAAAGAAATAGAAATAATTACTCTTACTTGGCTGTGGAAGAATATATATTGCTGAAATATTCTTCAGAATAGACTTTTTTAATTCTTCATTATAAATATTATAACTGTCTTTTGTAATATCAATCATTATTTGTATACTCCTTTTAATAAATAATTTAATTATAATTAATATTTTATTTTATAATTTTTTATTAAATTTTATTTTTTATTATATTATATTATATTATATAATTTTTTTTTATTAAATTTTATTTTTTTTTTTATTAAATTTATTTATATTTATTAGTTATTTTATAAATTTAATTTTTAAAATATTAAGATTTATTATATAAAAATTATAAATTCAACATATAGATATAAATTTTTTAATAAAAAGGACGTGAATATTAATGGCTACATTGAATATAAGTTCTATTTCTAGTGGACAATATTCTGATATGGTTAATTCAGTAGCATCTACTAGTTCAAATAAAGTATTATTAGATAATATATCCAACTATTATAACTATAAAGACATTATACATTTTCCAATGAGCTTTTTAAGGAAATATGAGAATATTCTTAAGTCTAATTTAATGGATTATAAAATAACTAAATCAAGATTCTATAGACCAGAATATGTATCATGGGATGTATATGGTACTACAGATCTTTGGTATTTAGTATTATTCGTTAATGATTTAACAAATCCAATGGAATTAAACTTTGAAGATATTAAATTACCTAATTCATATTATATTATGGAAATTATTAATAAGTTAAAGATGATTGATAATATCAATAATGATAAAAGAAATCCTACTAATTTAGTACAAAGTTTAATTAAAGATATTAATTCTTCTTCAAATAAAATATTTAAAGATACTGAAGTATCTAATGCTTTTGTACCAGATCCTACATTATATTGGAAAGATGATACAGAATTATTTGATGGTACATATCTTAAAATTCAATTTGGAGAATTAGAAAGAGATTATTATAAATGTAAAGATACCAATCAAATAAAACAGTCACATAATAATTTTGGATTTATTCCTAACTTAGAAATGTATAAAGTATTATCTACTAAATATCGTGATAATCCTTATATGGTTTTAACTAAAAATTTTGATAGTAACACAAAATATTATATCATGAAAAGATATGCTGGTATAATGAATTTAAATATTACAAGCAAATCTGATGAAGGATTAAAATATAAATATAATAAAAATATCTTAGTTAACAGTAAAGTAGATATGGCTCCGACTATATTAACATATGATTTAAGAGAAGCTTGTATAGCACCAGAATATCTTACTGAATGTTTAGTATTAAAATTTGAAGATAAAGTATATGAGCCAGAAATACTTAAAGATGATAATGGAAAAGAATATTATGGTATAACTATTGATGATCATGATTTTGAAATATTATATGATGGTACAGCTTATTATATTGAATATGAAAACACAGAAGATGAAAGAAGCATTATACTTTTAGAGAATAAAGATGATGCTTGTATATTCCATTCTGCTAATGAATGGAAGCTTAATGATTCTGAATCACCATTAATAAGATTAGATGAATTAAGTGAAAATCTTTATTTTAATGAAGAATACCTTTATAAAAATGGTGAATATGTATATAACCTTAAATATACTAATAGTAACTTAGATAACTTAAATAATATTAGATATCGTATTGATGTTGATAGAGATCTTAAGTCTAACAGTAATAAATTAAGTAAATATGAATTCTTAGGTGTAGAATTTGAAGTAGGTATAAGTTATACAAATAGTAATATAGATGATTTAAAAAAGATTATATCTTTCTCACCATTATCAATTACTGTAGTATTAGAAGATCTAAATGATGATGGTAAGAATATTGAATATACATTCTCATATCCTTATGGTATAAATGATATAGATGTTGATACTAGCCATCCAGCACATAATTATTTAAATGATTATATAGATGAAGTTAATAATTCAGAATATAATCAAACTAGCTTATATAAATATAAAAAGATAATTCCAATTATTAAAAACTTTAGAGATAAAGAACACTTAAAGATTAAAAAATTATTAATTGGTCCTCATGTAGAAAGAACTAGTGATGATGGTTTTATGGGAGAACTTATTATAAGTTGTGGTAAAATAAAATTATTTGGATTACAATATGAAGATATTATAACTGAATTCATGACTCCTGAAGCAACCGTTGAAAATATGGATTTTGATATTACATATAATTACACAACTACAGGTACTAAATATTCTGATCCAAAAGAAACTACATATTTTGAACCATACATAGTTCCAGATGTAGATGATATAATGTATTTATTATCAGATGAAAATAATTTAGATCATAATAAATATTCTAATTTAATAATGAATGAAATGTTAACTGAAAATATTCATTCAGAACATTTAGAAGATAAAGATGAAAAAGAAAATGATAATGATAATAGTATTGATAAATTTATTGGATATGATTTTTATACTGAAAATACTTCAGATAGACATATAGATAATAAGTATTCATATAATGATTATATAACAGCTAGACTATATAATGCAGATAACACTAAATTTAATTTAGCAGATAATTATAAGCTTGATATTAAATTAATATTTGATGAAGAAAGTTATAAAAATAATAAGAAATATTTAAATGGTTATAATATAGATGAAACAGATAATAAACATTTCTTCCATAATAATATTCAATTCTTATTTAATATAGTTGATAAAAATAATTATTATTTACTTAATTTTGGTGAGTATAAGTATTTAACCAATAACTCTTCAAGAAAAAATGATCCTGACTCTAAATATCATAATAATAATACTTTCTTATCTAACTTTAATTCTTATCCTATAGAGATAGATTTAAAAGAAAATAAAGTTGATTATATCAAGTTTAGAAATATGTTTGTTAATGAAAATAATACTATAGAAAGACATATTATATATACTAAAGTTGATAATATGGTATATTCTATGCCGGGTGGTTTATATAAATCAATATATGGAGAAGGAACTAGAAAATATTCTCCTTATTCTTATATAAAGAATTTCTATTTCTCATGTTATCCTATAGATCAATCAAATGTATTATCTAACTATTATCATGATATGATTCAATATAATACTATATCATTAAATACATCAAATGAAATAACTATGCCAAAACGTAATATATATTTATCAATACGAAAATCTCATTCAAATTTTAATATTTATTATAAACTTACTAAAAAAGATAATTATAAATTGTTATATAGCTTTAGTGATTCTTATAAACCATTTAGCAATGGTACTATAGGTTTTAATTTTATAAATAATCTTCCTTTCAATAAACTTGAGATATTATCTTATAAAGTTAATAAGTAAATTATATTTATATATTATATATTTGGTTTAATAAGCAATTATTAAACATAAATATATCAATATATTGCTCAAGGAAATATTAGAAAGGATAAATTATGAAAGTAATTAGAAAAATGATTAATAAGATTAAGAGAAATTTTAAAATTGACACATTTGTAATAGCTCTTACTCTTACAGTCATGATAGTATTTTTGGTATATAATTTTAGAGCTCCAGAGTTAAGTGATCACTCATATATGGAAGCTGCTAAAATAATGCCAGTTACTACTAATGAAACTAGTTTAGTTTCTAGTATCACAACAAGCAATACAAATACAACATTCACTACAACAATGAGTCCAGTCACTACAACTTCTATAGAAACAACAACTGCTATGACAACTACAGTCATTGAAACAACAATTGTTGAAGAAATCCCCGTACCTGAAATAGTTGTTGAAGAAAATAACTATGTAGAAGAACCACCTATCGAAGAAAATGTTTATATTCCAGAGGAAGAACCAGAAGAAGAAGTTTTTTATGAAGAAGAGGTTATAGTAGAACCTGAAGAAGTCATAGAAGAAATTTCTGACTCTGATAAACATTTATTAGCAGAAATTGTTTTCTTTGAAGCAGGTAGTGATTGGATATCTATTTATGATAAGGCCCAAATTGTAAATGGTGTTATGAATCGAGTAAATGATTCTAGATTTCCAGATACAATTTATGATGTTCTTACACAGCCTTATCAGTTTTCGGGATTCTGGCCAGGTATGTATGACTATGGCACACAGTATGGTCCAATAACATTAGCATGCTATGATGCTGTAGATTATTACTTTGAACATAAATCAGAGTTTGGTAATGAAAATTCATGGTATGGTGATGGATATCAAAATCACTTTTACTATCAGTGAGAATATAAGAAAAGCATATTGTTAAGAAGATTGCATAATATATGTAAAATTTAAATCTTCTTAAAAATATTTGTCTTGAGCTTATAAAACTAAAATATATTGATATAAAAAATATGCGGAAAAGAAGTGTTAAACCCTGTTGGGGTTTAACAGCTTTTTTTTTTTCTAAATTTTTATATAACAAAAATATATCAATATATTGCTCTCAAATATTGGAAAGGAATATTATGATAAATTTTGAGAATCTAAAAGCAAAAAAGACAAAGTATATTATTGTTATAATATTAATAATAATTATATTAATTGCTTTAATTATATTTAGTGGAAAATTAAGCGACGCCAATATTGATAGTGATGAAAATTTAAATGATGTAACAACAACATTCGTTGAAACAACTATTGCTACTTCAAATGTAACAACAAGTAATGTAACAACAACTATTAATACAACTGTTACAAATGAAACAACTTTAGAAACTAGTGAAAATACTACTACATCTGAAACAGTTCTTCCAGTAACTAACGTTCCTGCTACAGAAACTTCAACACCTGTTGAAGCTAAGAATGAACAGCCTTCAACTGAAGCACCTGTTGAAGTAGTAACTACAGTAGCTAATACTACAACAACTATTGAAACTTCTAATGAAGTAGTCAATCCAATTGACAAAGCTGAAGATATTTTTAATGATACTAAAGATATAATGGTAGATGTCATTAAAGATACTAAAGATACTTTATTAGATATTGAAAGTATTGCTAAAGAAGTTATTGATGGTAAATGGGGTTCTGGTGCTGATCGTAAGAAGAAGTTAACAGATAATGGTTATAACTATGATGAAGTACAGGATAAGGTTAATGAAATTATTAAAGAATCAAAACCTGTAAATAGTAATGTTTCATTAGATGGTAGTAATATGTCATATGTTAAAAACTTTACCAGAGGTACTTATTATGGTGAATATGGATATGATGTATGCGGTGGTTCAGGTAGATCACTTATAGATTGTTCTTGGGGTGACGGAACTGTAAGAGGTTCTATAGCATCTTCATATTTATATAGTAACTATGGTTATAACTATAATGGTAAAAGAACAATGGTATACTTAGAAGTATATGGTTGCCCATCTATGACCGGTTATTATTACTTAGATGACTGTGATGCTGGTAACTGGAGTGTAATTGATTTTTATTATAGATATTATAGTAACTGTCCATTCCAAAATGCTGGTGTATTAACAAGTATTGATTGTTATATCGTAAATTATTAATAATTATATGAGGATTAACTTAAATTTTATATGTAAACATACATATACAGAGTGTTGATTGCATAATATGAAATGCAAAATTTAAAATCAACCTCATAATATTTGATAGAGCTTATTACAATATATTGATAATATTTATAATTTGATATAATTAAATCACTATATAAAAAATGTAAAGAGTTCTTTAAACTTATAAGAACTCTTTACAAATTTATTTTTAAATTCACAATTAACAAATTATTGTGAAAATAGAAATGACTCAGTAGCTCAGTCGGTAGTAGCACTACACTTTTAATGTAGGTGTCGTGGGTTCAATTCCCACCTGGGTCACTTATAATAAATATATTTATTAAAGGAGTAATTAAAAATGGATAATAAAGCTATTGAAATAGTAACAGCATATATTACAGAGCATCTTGATAAGAGTGATCCAATGCCATGCTTTGAAGTTTATACAGTATGGAAGGCTAAAGCTTTACAGAATTGGAAGTATCTTATATCAAGTACTTTAAATGATGGAATGTATTATGAACTTACTTATAATGGAAATAACAAAGAATGGTATTTAGACGCATATAAGAAGTTCGAAAATAGAGTTATTCCGGATTAAAAACTATTTATTTTTAAATTTATATCTAACATTAATTTTATATTACAATTTTATAACCTGAGTTTAAGATAAATAATTATCTTAGTGAATATTAAGATTTACTGTAAGAATTGTTCGAGAATTCTTATCTTATTATTCATTTCTTCAGAGAAGAGGATTAAGTATCTCCATTAGCAGTATGTGGGTTTGAGGGGCAGAGACATATATGATCAATATGTAAATGATACAGGTTGAGCGAACGTAAGCACCTACAAATAAGCTCATTATTGTAATATAATTTTAATATATTATGGGAGATTTCTCTAGCGGCAATGAGATCAGTCTGTAAAACTGACGGTTATACCTTCGGTGGTTCGAGTCCACCATCTCCCATTTTATGGTGGTATAGTTCAGATGGTTAGAACGCTTGCCTGTCACGCAAGAGGTCGTGGGTTCGATTCCCACTATCATCGTTAGCAGAGAGGACAAGTGGTAAGTCACTTGGCTCATAACCAAGGGATAGTAGGTTCGATTCCTACCTCTGCAATTAAATATAACGCCCTATCGACAAGCGGTTTAAGTCACTGCCCTTTCACGGCAGAGTCGCCAGTTCGAATCTGGCTAGGGTGATTTAAAAATAAATTTTAGAAATAACTAAAGTTTATAAATGAATTTATAATGTTTTATTATAATAATTAATTAACCATGTGTATAAGAGCAGTAAAGCTCGTCATGGATATATCGAATATAACTGGGAATAAAATAGAGCTATCTTTTTTATTTAACAGTTGAATAAATAGTAATATTTATTCTGAATGACCGTAAGTGTCAAATATAAGATATAGTGCATCATGTTTCGCTGTATAAAGCTTTTGTAACTTTCCGTCTCCATAATAGACGATCTCTGTGAGATAATAACCTTTAAAGCTGTGAATGTGGAAGTTCATGGGTTACAAGAAGGAATTCCAAATAAGGAGATTACCTAGTTGATGTATAGAAATATACGTATAAGGAAAGGGCAAAGTACGAGTAGGAGAAATCTAGGTATATATATTACATTAGAAATATTTGTGTAGCATATATAATATTTTTCTGAACACCTCTGAAAGTTAGGAGTAATCAATCTCTTATATAGTTCACATTTTTGTTGGGTAAGAAGTTAGGAGTAGCTATCCGAAGCTCAGACTTATCTATATATTGGCTGAATAATATAGAAGAAACAATGGTGTAAGTCGAAGGACTAATTTATTATTATAATAAAGCATTATAAATTTGCTTCTTTAGCTCAGTTGGTAGTAGCAAACGGCTGTTAACCGTTGTGTCGTAGGTTCAAGTCCTACAAGAAGCGTTAATTATCATAGTTTTTGTTCTTTGTGGTTTCTTTCTTTGATGAGATACCAAAAACTCCTTTGTATTTTTATTAGGCTAGTAGTTACATGTAACTGTAAGTAGTATCGGATATTACACTAGCCTTTAATTTTCTATCAATCTTTGATAATCCTCTTTGTCTAACATATCGCACCAAATTAAATAAAAGGCGATCGTGTGAATATTAATTTGGGAATAAGCACATTAAAATTTTTATGAAAGGTTTTATAATGGCTAAAAAATATTTTGCAGAAGAATGGAAAGATCGTATTATTGAAGCTATCAATAATACTAATAATATGACTCAAGCTTATAAATATTTAAACTTAGAAAGAAAAACATTTATAAAAATGGCAAAAGAATTAGGTCTATATAAAACTAATCAAGGTGCTAAAGGTTCTAATAAGAAACATAAATACCATAGCCCTGATGATTTAAAAGATATATTGACTGAAAATTCTACATATCAAAGTTCAAAATTAAAGAAAAGATTAATTGAAGTTGGTTTAAAAGAAAATAAATGTGAAATATGTGGTATTAATACATGGAATAATAAACCATTAGTATTACAGCTACATCATAAAAATGGAATTCACAATGATAATAGATTAGAAAATTTAGAAATAGTCTGTCCAAATTGTCATTCTCAAACTGATAATTTTACAGCTAAAAATATAAAAAAGAATAAATAATATAAGCCAGTGTGGTGGAATAGGCAGACACTCGGCACTTAAAATGCCGTGACGGTAAAAGGTCGTATGGGTTCAAGTCCCATCACTGGTATCAGACTTTACATTTTTGTTCATTGGTGTAAAGTTCTATCCTTTCTGCGTGAATAAAGAAATGTGCAAATGGCTTGTTCCTAGACTATATTTATTATTTTAATAAATGTAAGCCGTCATCGTAGGCGGCATAGTCTTTTATTTTCTTATTTATTTGGTTGACATTTAGTTCATAAAAATCTATATTTTAAAAAAATTAACACCATTGTATTTTGTTATTCTCCTTTTCAAAGACGTGCATTTCGGGTTGGCTTCTTGGATACTTGTTGACGGTTTATTCTAACAAACAATTTGCAATTTTCATCAATAATACATACATAATACTTATAGATTTTTATAGACGAATACCTCCTATCTAATAAATTACCGGACATATTTTTGACTGGATATTCTCAATCATAGTGAACTCTTCCTAGGATTAATTAAAGCTTGTTTTTGTTAATTTTCAAGCTTTAATATTTTATATAATGCGGCATGGCCAAGCGGTAAGGCAACGGACTTTGACTCCGTTATCCTGGGTTCGAACCCCAGTGCTGCAATTAATCTTTATAGATTATTTATATTTTGTAATTATTTTTCCCTAAAGAACTAATAGTTCTTTAGGGAATTTTTTTTTTATCTCTTTGATTTCTTATAAGCATCCATAATACGTTTTCTATCTTGCGGTCTTAATCTACTATATAATGAGATGTATCCAGCAGCTTCTTCTGGATTTACAGCAGAACCCGGAAGGAACTTATTCTTTCTATAGAATACTCCGCCTTCAGTACCATATTCACCGCCAATTAAACCACCAGTGATCTTTTTACCAGTATCAAGATATGCTTTAATAGCAGCAATACGTTCTGGACCATTACCCATTTGATACATTGCTAATAAATCACCTTTAATATCATGACCACCAATAATAGGGAATGGATTTGTCTTAATATCATTCATTGCATCATTAAAGCCTTCTAAGAATGCATCTTCATATTCATTATCGAAATCAGCTTCATTTTCAATATCATCATAGATATCATAATTTGTATTATTTTCCATTTCATTTAAAGCATCATAATATCCTTGTATATATGCTTCATCAAAAGGTTTTTTATCCATAGCTTCTTTTCCTTTCTTATCAAGAATATATTTTCCAGCTAAAATACCACCAGTAACTAATGCACCACCAGCAACAGCAGCACCAGTCATATTTCTTTTTGCACGTTTTTCAGCTTTTGAATTTATTTCTTTTTGACGTTTCTCATTATTTGATAAGTTAATATTTGTTTTAATCATACCTAATCTTACTTTAGACTTTTTTCTCTTTTTATTTATTTCATTTCTTAAATCATCAGCAGTTTTAGTATTACCATTACCATTTTTCTCAAGAACTTTTAAACGATGTTTAAGCTGTGCTAATTCTTTAGCTTCTTTTGAAGTCATTGTTACTTTCATATTTTTTGCTTTTTCAGAAGCAGATGATAAACTCTTATGTTCTTTTTCTAATTTATTTAGCTCATCTCGTTCAGCTTTAGTTTTACCAGTTTTCCAATATTTAATATTATCACCAATTTTATCTTTAAAACCTTCATTCATCGGTTCATATAAAAAATCTTTATAGTTCACGTATGTCACCAACTTTCATTTTATTTTTTAAATATATATTATTGTTGTGTAAGAATTCATAGAATATTTATAAATCTATGAGAAAACAAATATTTTTATTTGAAAGGATAGGTAAAAACAATGGCAAAATTTAGTGAACTCAAGGAAGCAGTAGTTAATGTAGCACTTAGCGGAGGTGTTCCATTCATCAGAGGTTTACATGGAATAGGTAAATCAGAGATGATGGAAGGCATCGCTGAAGAAATTGGAAATCGTTTAAATAAAGACGTAGTGTTTCACATTATCGATGCAGCTCACCTTAAGGAAGGTGAGATTACCGGTATGCCAATCACTACGGTGGACAAGGTGACCGGTCAGAAGATAAACGATTATACACTGTACCATGTCTTCAATGAGATAATGAAAGAGTCTCAGGAAGGACAGATTTCTGTATTAGCTGTTGATGAAGTTAACAGAACTGAATTAACAGTTTTTAATGAACTCATGCCAATCATTTTGGCAAAGAGAGTTCAGGAAACACAGCTTCCTGATTCTCTTTATATTATTGCGGCTGGTAATCCAGAAGACATTACTCAGTATAAGGGTGCTACTGAAGACTATAATGTAAGACCGATGGACCCGGCCTTAAAAGATAGGTTTTTTATCTTTGATCTTGAGGTTGACAGCATGGAGTGGCTGAAGTGGGCAACCACTTCAAAGAGAGTTGATATGGACGTAGTAGAGTATATTTCTGAATATTCTAATATGCTTCACTTCCTTAGTAATAAGGAAGTAAACCCGACACCTAGAGGTTGGGTGTTATTCTCAGATGCTTATAGAACTATAAAGAAGTATGTTAAGGATCCAGATGAACTTGAAAATACTGTCATCCTTGTAGGTGGTGGTAAGATCGGTACGGATGCGGCAACTAATTTCGTGAGATTCCTCAGAGAATCAAAGAATCCATTGCTTAAAGTAAAAGATTTCTTTGATGCTAGCGTCTCAGAGAAAAAATTCTCTGAAAATCTTGAAAAACTTAAGAAAGAGAAGGCTACAAGACAGTATGTAACTGTCACAAACGTTCTCGAATATTTCTTAGGCACATATGAGGGTAAGACAACCCTCAAGAAAAATGAGAAGGCGGATCTCCTTAAGCGTTTCACTGAAATACTTTGGGTTCTTCCTAAAGACATCATGCTCGGCACAATTAAAGAAATTAAGGAGAGAAACAGAACTGCCTTAACAGAAGTCGTTGCAGTTGATCCTAAGAAAATAATAGAAATTCAGCAGTACATCTCAGGCTAATCTGAATAATCGATTATTTATTTGACTTAAGAAGGGAAAGTTTTATACTTCCCTTCTTTTTTTATCTATTAAAGAAAGGAATTTAAATTATGACTAAAAAAGAAGAAAAAACCATATCATTAAAAAAATTAATTGACTATGTGGATTATTATACACCAGAATTCATGCCATCATTAATATTTTCTAAACATTTTGGTAGAGATAATTCATTAACTGCTCCAGATATGAATATCGATGTTTTTTATAATAGAGTTAAAACAAATATCGATAAATTTAATAACCTCCCTATATCATTGGAAAATTATAAATTAGTAAAAGGAAAAGATATTTATTTAAAAGAAAATATAGGTAATATACTTACAATAGATGATAAAGAAATGTATGTTTTAAAATTATTCATGTTTATGAGCTGTTTCTATGATCCAACAGAAAATATATTAGAACGAATATATAGTCCTAACTTAGATGAGCTATCACCTATTTATTGGAGTGGATTACAATATAAGTCAAGACAACTCTATTCTATAGATGATAATTTTATTGATACTTTCTTTAAAACATTAAAAGAAAATGATTCAAAAAAGTTAATAAAAACTAAAAAAGCATTTTTCGTATATTCTTTAATGCAAACACTTATAAATGAAACCACCAGTAGTTATCTAATGGATTGTGCTAATATTATTTATAATGCTATAAAAGATGAAAAAAATGAAGAATTCAGTATATATACTGAATTAAGAGAATATTTATTAAATAATAGAAACTTATTAGATATGGAATTATTAAAAAAATATATAGATGAAACATATGATAGTCTACTTAGATGTAGAAATTATAGATCACTAAATGTACTATATACTGTTTATGCTAATGGTAATAATATTTTAGAAAAAAATTATTTGAGGAGTTTAATATTAGTATCTGAAAATACATATGTATCTTTAACTCTTAAAGATGTATCAATACCACAGTTGGTATCAGATATTCATAAAGACTACACTGAATGTAATATAACTATGTCAGAAGTAGAAGAAATTATTAAAACACAATTTGTAAATATGGCAGATGTTATATTAACTAAACATAAAAAAAGTATTTTATCAGATTATAAAAATATATTTAAGGATTTAGTATTATATCTAAAACAGATGGAATATGTTTTTAATATTTATAAAAATGTATTTAAAGTAAAATATAATATTGATGATATAAATAATATAGAAATAAATATAGAAAATATTAAAAAACATTTTATGAAAATATATTTAAATAATAAAGATGATTTATCTGGAATTGTAAATAATCTTTTAAGTTCAAGTCTTAAAAGAGATTTTTATAAAACAGAAAATATAGTTCAGCCTAGCTTATGGTTTAATTCATCTGATAAAAATTTTAAAAGAATACTTTATTTTGAGTTAATAATAGATATAAAAAATAAAATAAAAGAATTAATTGATGAAGATAAAGATCCAGTCAAAGAATTAGGAATAACTAAAAATAATATGGCTGAATTGATTTTAACTTTTGATAATAATAAATAAATATATATTATTATTGTGTACGTTTAAGCCATTATAAATTATGAAAGGAAAGGTACAAACATGGCTAATATAAGAAACAATGAAGCATTCAAGCAGTTATATGCTTCAATCAAAAAGCGTCTTGAAGAGGGTGTAAACCCAAGAACTGATAAGGCTCTTGAAGGAGATATTCAGGAGGCAATGGCAAATATTATCCTGTCAATTGAATTAGGTAAAGATGACGAGGCATTCTGCGGAATGTTTCTTCCAAGACTGAATAGAGAGTATAATTACTCTTATCCAGCAGCGGCGGCGATAACAATTATCAACGCTACACCAACGATTATCTTTAACCCGATAATCTTATTCCAGATGTGCGAGGGATATACTGATGTATCTACTATTATACAGCATGAGATTTATCATCTTATCTTCAAGCACCTTCTTGAATCAAGAAGATATCCAGACCACAAGCGTTGCAATGTGGCTATGGATACTTCAGTAAACCAGTATATCACTTTTAGTGATAATCTGGCAAAACAGTGTTACACACTTAAAAATTTCAATCAAGAAATGCAGTGTAATGCTGAAGAAAAAAGGGAGTTTGAGTATTATTATAACTTGATTCCTGAAAAACATTTTCAGAATCAGGGTATGAACATGCTCAAACAGCTCCTCGATCGTCTCAAGGACTTACAGGATGAAAAGTCCAAGAGAGAAAATGGAGAAGGAGGATCTGGATCTGGAGATTCTAATTCTGAAGGGGAAAGTGAAGATTCTAATGAAAATGATGAATCTAACTCTAATTCAGGAAAAGGAGAATCTAAAAAAGAAGGAGAACCTAATGAAAAAGAAGGTTCTGGTTCTGGAGAAGGAGACTCTGAAGAAAAAGATGAACAGAGTTCTGGTTCAGGAGATTCTAAAGAATCAGAAGAAGTCTCTGAGAATAAATCATCTAGTTCTAAAAAGCCGTCAGATATGACAGATAAAGAAATAGATGATGAAATCAAAGACATCATCGAAGCAATCAAGAAGATGATCCAGAATGGAAAAATTTCCAATGATATTACTGAATCAGTAGAAGGATCTTCAAATGAGCTTACTGCTGCTGAAAAACTTACTCTTGAAGATTTAGTAAAGGGTACATTGGAATCAGCAAAGCAGAGAGGTAAAATTCCGGGAAATATTTCTGGAATGATCGAAGATCTGTATTTCAAGGATCCAATCATCTCTTGGAAAAAAGAATTTAGAAATATGATTGGATCTATTCCATGCCCTTATAAAACTACCATGAGGGTAAAAAATCGAAGGCAGCCGCAAAGAGCTGATATATCTGGAAGAGTTTATGACCGTAAGGTCAAGATTTGTATTGCGATAGATACATCAGGATCAGTTGATGACAATCAGCTGATGTATTTCTTTAACGAGATTTTCCATCTCACAAAGGATTACAACACAATTATTACACTCATCCAGTGTGATGCAAATATCTCATCTGTGACTACATTAAAAGATAAGAAAGATGTAAAGAAAATTAAAGTAACCGGCAGAGGTGGTACATCTTTCACTCCAGTATTTGAGTATCTTAAAAATGATGTAAAGAAATTAGATCAGCCAGATCTATTAATTTACTTCACAGATGGATATGGAGAAGGTGAGATTGATGTAAATCTTAGAGGACGTTATGACCTTATGTGGGTTATATCAGGACTCAAGGATGAATTATCAGTAAGAACACCTTCATTCATTAATAAGGTAAGATACTTGAATATTGAAGGTAAACAGTACAGGTAATAATTTAAGCCATAGGATTTATATAAATCCTATGGCTTTTTATTTTTTATAAGGAGGAAAAAATCATGGGACACATGGGTTATTCTTATGTAACATCGGCATTATATATTGAATTAAAAAATATAAATAGCATAAATAGAAACGGAAAATGGGAAGCCTATCTTAATTATGGCGGCCATAATCGAATATTTTTAAATAAAAATTATGATTTGGTAATAAGACAAGACCAACCAACAAGCTATGAAGAAAATTTTAATATGAATGAAATAACCGCTCGTTCATACAACTGTTCATTTGATGTTGAAAAATTAATCTTTAATAAGCTTCTTGAAAAGCATGGAAAAGAGTTTTTTATCAATAATCCTAAATTTGATTTAAAAGTGTATGTTTCTGAAGAACAGCACCATAACAACGAATATACAGATGTTATGCATAAATTAAACGCTTATAACTTAATATTTTATATTAAAAATAAAAATAATGAAGATGAAGTATTTCCATATATTTTAGATTTCAATACTTATAAACTGATTAAATGGCATGCTCATGTTACAACAGAAGAGTTATTTAACTATGCGTTTACAGATTGCCCATATCAAGACAATGGACTGGTATGCTCATATAAAAAATTAAATTTAAATTCTGATGAACCATATGAATTATGCTATACAGACAGTAAAATATATGATGTATTATCATTTTCGCAGAATCCTGTATTAATGAGTGTGATTTTAAATCAGATATTGGAAAATAATGGTATTCAGATATCTGATATAAATGAAATAACTAAAATTAGTTATCTCAGAAGTTATAGTATTATTTTAACATATATTGGAACGAGAAATGCTGATGTTAAAAAAGGTATTACCAATATATATAATACTAATAATAGATATAGATATGGAAATGGTAATAATCCAGAAGAACGAATATTTTTAAATTGTACATTTGATAAATATTTAAATAGTAATATTCATGGTTATGATGGTTATAAAAATAGAGTGGAAAGATGGTTACATAATAATCCTTTGGAGAATGCATTAAAATTATGTGACTATTATATTAGTTATTGTGTTGCATATATATGTGGAACACCTATTGAATTTAATAAAGAACATAAGGATTCTGAATTATATAGTGAAATTGAAAGATCTCTTAATTATAAAAGATTGAAAAAGGATAACCCAAAATCAGAATTATTAAAATTCTGGGATGAACAATATAAAACTTTTAAAGATGCTTTTGATCTTATAAATTATAAAGATTTGAAAATTAGTTTTAATAAGTATTATAGGCTATACAAAACATTGACAACATCTAAGACTATTGATAAATATATACTTCGAAAGATGTTAATCCAAAAGATTAAAGAAGATACTGCTAATGGAGTAGATGTAATAGTCGAATATCAAATTAGCAAAAATAACTTAGCAGAAATTTTAGTGGAGGTATGATTATGGCAAAAAAAGCAGTAAAAGCAATAACTATTAACGATATAACTGAAAACCAAACAACTATGAGTTTTTTAATAAATAAAGTAAAAGATATATTTGATGCAGATCCAAATATCTATAATAATGGAGGATTTTATAAATTTATAGATTTTGATAATGATTATATGAATATAGAAAAAATTATAAATGATTATTTAAATGATAATAAATCGAAGCTATACAATGAAACATATAGTAGTTTAAGAACAGTAAGTAAACCTAAAAGAGGAGAACTATATAGACTTGATGAATATGAAAATGATTTTGAAAAAATCTTTTTCAACTATATATTTTATATATATGCTTTTAAGGACGTAATATATACACGTACTTCAGGTATGAGTAATCTATACATTTATGGTGATGAAAAGATTGATGGTGCAATTAGCACTTTTTATAATAATCTTCTTTCATGTAACGGTATATATACATTAGATATGGAACTTTCAAAAAATAATTCCTTTGATGATCTAACAAACGCTGAACGTAAAATTGCAAAGCACATGTATAAATATTTATTTGACAATATAAAATTATTTGATAGGTTTATGATTAAAAAAATGCTTTTATTATTTGCTTCTGAAGCAACAGCAATGGCAACAAGGTATGTTAATTACTCACCACAGTCAGTACTTAGTTCTATTAATTGGAGATATTATCGTAAACTGAATGCTCTTACAATCCCAGATACTTGTATAGATAGTTTAAAAAATATAATGCAGCTCAATTTTAACCGGCTAAATAAAGATTTTTGTTGTTATATATACAAATTAAAGAAATCATATTATGATTTCTATTTTGAGTATTATATTATAATGCCTTTAAAAATTAAAACAACTTTTGAAAATTATGCCGTATATTATAAAGCAACTGGTAGATACAATAATTTAAAAAAGCTTGTTAAAAAAGTTGATACTAAGGCAAAGAACAATATAAAAAATTTAACTAATAAGCAGTTAATTTCATTGATAAATGAAAGAATTAACCGTTTATTAAAAACAAGTGTATTTAAGTCTTATAAATATGTTAATAGAGTTCCATTAACTAGTTCTACTGTAGCTTTAAATAATCATTACTCATATATCTGTAAGAGTACATTAAAAGATGAAAGAAATCTTAAAATTCTTTTAATGTTTGCTTATCAGATAACAAAAGAAGTTAATAAATCAGTAGATATTAATGAAAAATATCATATTAAAAAATCATTAATATCACAATTATTAACGATAACACTTTAATGTAAATTCTCTCCTAGGCTTCTAGGAGAGAATTTTTTTAAGAAAGGAATTATTATGGCAAATTCAATTGAAAAAATCTTAAATAATTTTAAAGTTTATAATGAATATTTTTCTCCATTATATTGTCTGGATAACAGTGAAAGTGATATTCGAATTTTAACAGACTATATAAAGTCTAATGAATCATCAGCATATACTATGCATAATCCAATAACAATAAATAATGATGAGTATTTTGAATTAATAGATAAAGTTATTGATAGATATCATTATTACGCTTCAAATTATATTGAAAAGATAATTAAAAAATATAATAAGATACATTCGAATTTAAATGGTAAAGAAATCTATGCTATGATGTTTGTATTTTTATTATTATTAAACAGAGATTATTTTAGAATATATCAAGAAAGATATGATTCAAATACATTAAAAGAATATTTAAATAGTAATAATATAATGAAATTATTATCAGAAGTTTCTGAAGCTACTTGTGAGCTATTTAAAGTTGTAACTAATCGGACATTAATAGAACATTTTTATCCTGTAGATGAGACAACATGTTATAGATATAATTTTGATATAGACAAAATTAATTGTCCTTTAATGACACAGAGTATATTTGTTAAACCATTTAGAGAAATTTTCTATAGAATGTATAATTATTTATTTGAATTTAAAAATTTATTTGATGAAGATATTGCGTATAATGTATTTGATCTATTCTTTAATAGTAATTATAAGCATACTAATATAAATAGACAAGGTAATGTAATTGATTATATGTATTTAATTAAAGAAGATAGTATTGGTATAAAAAAAGAATTTAAGCATGGAAGTATATTTACAGATAGTATTTTCAAGGAATTAAGTAAGTTGAATCCAATTGATTTAAACATAGAAATTTATGATAAAACGTATCCCCTCCAACAGGAAGATGATACTATTCCAATCGATACCATTAAAGTTATATTTGATAAAGTTATTAATGAAATAAATATAGATATGAGAAGAACATTCCACATATTGATAAATGATTTTATATTTAGATTATCTGGTTTTATTTTCTATGAACCACTGAATAGTTTTAAATATTTTGTAGAAGGTGAAATGTTAGATATATGTTTTTCATGCGATAATTTATTCGATATTATCGTTAATTTAAAGGAATATCAAAAGAGAATTTTTGAATTTATTAAAAATGGTAAATTTAAAAAATTAGATAACTATATTAATAGGCTTATAGCAAGAGAACTATATGATCCTAAACATTTAACATCTCATATATATAATCCAGGAATATCAACTGAAATGGGGCAATGGATTATAAAAATGTTAAAAAAGGACGTGCATAAAAATCCAGATGGTGCTATTAATGATTATAGATTATCTAAAAAAATAGTTAGTGAATTAATAGTTGAAGTTTAAAATATAACCCTTAAGGAATTATCCTTAAGGGTTTTTTTTTAATCTTTCTTATATGTAAAAATCATATTACCACAATCATATATTCTTTTATATATTTTAGTTTCATTCATTATTTGGAATTCTGTTTTATCATCTGAATATATATCTGGAAACTTAGTTTTAAGAACTTGTTTCCTAAAACTATAACGATGAAATCTTTCTTTTGTATTTCTATTAAAATAAAAATAATTTGGTTGACTTATATGATCTAAGGTAAAATTATTTTTTAAATATACACCGCCAACAGACCATCTTAAATCAGCATAAGTAATTAAATTTTCCCATTCATAATTATTCTTAAAATAGCTGAATAACTTACCGAATGAACCTAATACATTAAATTCATGTGCATTTGCAAATCTAGAAAGTTCATAATCATATTTAGTCTTATTCTTTTTATTACCTAAAGATACTTGTGGCTTTCTAAATGTCATAACAGATACTAATATATCTCCCTCTTCTGATGGATACCATAAACCTAATTTAATAGAAGCATTATCTGAACCTTGTAAATGATTTTCTTTAAGAAAATCATTCTTTTCTTTAACTCCTATTTCTTCAATATAACATTTTCTAGCGTATATCTTTGGTAAATTAGTGTTTAAACCTAATATGTGTTTAACTTTTCTTTCAACTATTTCATAGTTATCGTCATCAAATATATGAACTAATCTTACACCTGCAGCTTCACAAGCCTTTGTTTTATTAATATGATAATTCTTATCTTTGAATTCATCACAGTGCCAATATAACCCATCTATTTCAAAAGCTATTTTCTTTTCAGGAACATAGATATCTAATTCTTGACCTTTTAAAACAGTCCTGTCTTTTTCAATAACTTTTAAATTAGAATTATTCTTAATCATATCAATTAAGTCTTTTTCATATTTAGATTGAGTTATTTTGTTTGCACATTTAGGACAACCAGTATTATGATGTAAAATATTATCTGGTATTGCTTTCCATACATGATTACATGCAATACATTTATGTTTAATAGCTGTTTTCTTATTAATATATGGTTCTAATGGAATTAATGGACTATTTATTTTTAATAATCTTTCTTCATATGAAAGATTATTAAAATCATCTCGCTTCATATTATTACATGAAGGGCATACTCTAGTCTTTCCATGCATTCCTCCAGTAATATTTGCTGGAGAAGTTTTCCACTCATAGTTACAAATTCTACATCTATGTTTAATAGCAGTATTTTCATTAATATAATCTTCTAAAACATCATATGATTTATCTTTACCAAAAAAGTTATCCAATTTTTCTTGATATTTTTCAGTAGTCATTTTATGATTATTTCTTAAACAGTTAGCACATACTGGATGTTTTAATGAATGTAAAACCAAATTACTTGGTTTAGCTTCAAATTCATATCCACATTTTTTACATTTAACTTTTATTTTAGTTTTATAATTCATAAATGGAGTTATAAATTTATATGGATTTTCACCAAATAAATTAATAAGCTTATTTTCAAAGTCTTCTTGAGTAAAAGATAATTTTCTACCTCTGCCTGATAAAGTAGAACAATTAGGACAACCTGTACCTCTAGATATTAATTCATATGGTGCTTTTTTCCATACATGACCGCATGTATTACATTTAGTCAATATTGGAGTTTTTGAATTAATATAGTCTTCTAGAAATTCAAATTTATTTCCATGTTTTTCTATAAGTAATTCTTTGTAATTTTCTTTTGTTAATTTCATTTAATTACCACCTTTTATAAATATATACATAGTATTCTATGTATATCTATAATATATATTTATAGAATTTTGTTTCGGTTTTATTTTAAATTAAAAGATAAATTAATCTGAAATATAATCATCTATGTTAATTTTTGCTAGATGTATTGTACTGTCATGGAATGCTTTCATGCTTTTGTTTAATATGATACCTTGTATTAGTTAGTATAACTCCGCCTAATTATACCGTTATATAAATATATAACCTCTATATTACTATAGAGCATAGACTATATCTTCACCTGTATATGGATAATACAGTGTGCTCCCCATTTCGATTTAATCAGGAATTATATGATTATTACTCAATACCTGAACCTCAGTAGCTTAGGCTCTACTCTACTTCCTTCTTCAAGTCTTTTTAGACTTTATGGTTTCGATAGTCGTTGAACGTTCCTTAATAAATAAGGCTTCGCTGCTGATTGTCCTTAATAGGAGTTTCCAGCAATTAAAGGAGTTTTACATCGGCAGTATTATTTACCGATTTCTGTAGTAAGCAATCCTATATTTTTACTACCCATTTTATAATAATAGTTTCCGGCACATTTATTACATATCTTATCACCTTTACAATATAAAGGAGATCTCATTTTAACTTTCTTATTAAAGTATTTGCTTTTAGTTTCATCATTTAATTCAACAAGTTTATTTGTAGAAGGATCTAATACGTATCTATATAAGAAGTTCTTATAATCTCCTTCAGTTAATACAAACTCATAATAAAGCTTAGTACCACAATCTGAGCTTTCTTTATCTAATACCGATGATTGGAAACTTGTTGACATGATTTTATTTTGATAACCACCATCTTGTGTTTCTATGGCTTTGCCATATGTACCTGCAATACTCATATCACAGTAATATTTAAATTCTTCAGGTTTAATACCTTCATCAAGGTTAGTAGTAGAAATATATACTTCACCAGTTACGAAGTCTTTAACAGCTCCACGTATAACACTTGTATTCTTAAAGTTGTTACCAAAACTACCTCTACATCCACTATCATAAATCTGCATTGCAGGTGCATCTTTATATTCTTCTTTAGCCATGTCAAGTAATTCATTTTCTATTTTAGCAGTAATAACGCTATCACCATTTTTAAGAGCTGTATCATGTTCTTTAATTAATTCTGCTTTACGTTTAGCAATCTTAGGATTAGTAATAACAAAGTCTGCGCTCAATGAAGCATTTACAAATTTAGCACTATAAAATCCGAACCAATTTACTTTATTCATAAATTCATTTACTTCATCTGCATCTATTGTATCTTTAGTATATAAAGCCACTATATCATTTAATAAACCATTAATTTTTTTATTATCAAATGCTTTATTCTGATATCCTATAAGATTTCCTAATTTTTCAGTAAGAATTAATACATTAAAAATAAATCTACCAACTTTAGTACTTTCAGCAGATTTATTATATAATTTATTGGCTGGTAATACAAAATAATCTTGTGGTGAATATTTAGGCTTTTTATTCTTAGTATAGGCAAAATATTCTTCAAGTAAAGAACCAGTTATATCATCAGATTTTAAATTTATAAGTTCATTTACTTCATTTTCACTTAAAGATCTACCTTGTATAACTTTCTCCATATTAACACCTTCTTTTTAAATATAATAATAAATAGTTGAATATTATATTTATATATTATATTCATGTTTTAATACAAATTAAAATTTATAGGAGGAAAAATTATGACAGGAATTTACATTAATGATTTATTAAATATCTGGGAGCATAGACCGGACTATTGGTATTTAAAAATAGTTTTTACAGCCAATAATAAATATTATAGTACCAGCTATAGTTGTGATGACAGTAATTACGAATTTGTAAAAAATACATTAAAATCACTTGATCCATCTGAATATCAGATTGAATTAAGAGCTGGACATAGAGATGCTATTAATCCATCAACTGGTGAATTAATACTTATAGCTTTTCAGGTTAGATTATTATCTAATAGAGTAAAAGCATTATTTTTAATTAATAAAACTTTATAAGGAGGGATATTATATGTTTATCTATATTCAAAGTTTACTAGATGCATGGACATCACCATTTAGTATGGATGAAGGAAGATGGAACACACTAATGGTAATTTATCATAAAGATATGGACATATATCATGAATATACTTATACAGAAAGTTATACAGATTTACTTGCTAATCTTGTAAAGTTTTTGTATTCTTTAGATAAAAATGACTATATGATTGAATTAAAACCCGGTGCGTATAGAATCTGTGATTCTGAAGGTCGTTTAATAGTACGAAACTTTCAGGTAAGACTTATTAGTGATAAAGCCAATGCTTTATATTTAACGGAGATGAATTTATGAAATTTGATTTTGAAGCTTTTGTAACAGCAAACTTATATCATATATTACATGGAGATTTTACAGTAATAGTAACACTTAATAAGCCAATATCTGTTAAGAAAATTCTCTATGTAAATGAAAGAAATATAAAAGATGCACATAACATTAGTACTAGATATTTAATATTAGAAAATAATGTTCTTATGAAAGCAATTAAAGATTTATCAAATGAAGATGTTTATATAACTTCAAATGATGTTGAATTAAAAATATTTGAATCGTTAGCATGTTATTCAGTAGATGAAGATAATATTACATTAACGTATACGCCTTCATATTGTGAATTTATTTTATTTATAACACCAAAAACAAAAGAAGCTAATGAATACTTTGAGAATTTAGTATACAAAGTTTTAGCCAAAGAAATGATAGAGGAGAATTTAGAATGAAAATAGGTTTTGAAGAATTTATTAAAATAAATATTCATGATATAATATCAGAAGGATATGTTGCATTTGAAAGATTTCTTATTAAATTTGATGAACCAAGAAAAATAGCTAATATACAGAATATAAAATATGCAAATATATTAGATCCATCAGACGTTAAAAAAATAATAGATCTATTTGATGATAGCGATATATCTATATCTTTTTCATCAGATGATTCTGAAGATAGATGTTTAACTTCTGATCTAGATTTATGGCATATAGATAGTGTAACAGAAAATTACATATTTCTAACACCTAAGAGTGAAAGATTTATGGAGTTTATAGACAATATAATTGCAGAATTAATGATAGAGGAGAATTTATAATGAAAATTAGTTTTGAAAAATTTGTTAATGATCATTTAGATAATATTATTTTAAATTCAAATAATAAAACACTAATATTTTATATTAAACTTAGTGAACCAATAACTATTGGAAATAATGAAGTTATTACACTTATCGACTTATACATTGATCAAGTTAGAGAAATAATAGATCTCTTTGATGATAATGATATCCAATTATCTTTATATACAGCAATAACTTCAAAATTTTTAACAGTTGATGGAAGTTTAGAAGATGTAAGTGATCTAAATCTTGAAAACGTTGTATTCTTAGTACCTATATCTGAAAAATCTAAAAAATATGTTAATGATATATTAGCTGACCGATTATTAACAATGAATTTAAAATAATGAATTTAAAAGAGGAGAATTTATAATGTACTTTAACGATAAAGAAATATTTCAGCAAGTTTTATTTTCAAAGACAGAATTATATATCTATTTAAGTATTAACAGATATATAAATAATACTATGGAAGAATTTAATAAATATAATCAATGCTGTGAAAGTGTAAAAAATATTATAGATATAAAAGATATTAATTATATTTTACTAAATCCAACATCGGATGCTTTTAAAAGAAATCTTGAAGTAAACTATAAAAATATATTAACAGATAATTTAAAGTCATGCAGTAATTTCGATAAGTATTATTTTATAAATTTCTTTAAAGAAAATTCATTCGATATTACTATTAATCCACCGTTCTTTGTAAGAGATGAACATTCATTCATCTATTTTACACAGGATTGTGAAGTTAAAAAAGACACAGCGAAAAGATTTAAACGGCATTTATATGATGATAAAGATTATGCTATATTAATTTTAAAACCAAGATCACAAGAAGCTATAAATTTTGCAAAAGGCATATGTGATCTAATGTTTTCAATACTAGGAAAGGAAATGATAGATAAAAATTTATAAAAAAAATTTAAAATCAAAAATATAATATATTAAATAGGAGGATAGCTTATGAAAATTAATTATATCAAACTCGAAAATTTTATAGGTATCTATGCAGGTATGAATCGTACTTGCATTGAGATAGACTTTAAGAATAATAAAAATAATATCATTATTCTTAATGCAGCTAATGGTAAAGGTAAGACTACTTTATTGTCAATGCTTCATCCACTTAGAGGCACAATGGACCAGAGGTCCGATATAGTCTTACCGAATGAGACAGGCCATAAAATAGTAGATGTTTCTAATAACGGAGACACTTATCATATAGAGCATTTTTATGGTAAGAAGAATAAGAGCTTTATATCCAAAAATGGAACAGAGCTTAATGAAAATGGCAATATTAAGTCTTTCAATGAAATTGTTAAGGAAGAACTTGGTATTGATGAAGACTACTTTAAGTTAGGAAGATTAGGTTCTAATGTTTCTAACTTCATTGATTTTAAGTCAACTGATAGAAAGAAGTATATTACTGAGTTTATTCCTTCAATTGAGGAATATTTAATTGCATTTGAAAATGTAAAGGAAAAATATACTTCCTTCAATTCTCAAATAAAACTTATTAAAGGTAATATTGAAAAATATGCCGGTAATAAAGATGTCGATGAGATTAAAACATTCGTTAAGCAACTAGACAAAGATATAGTAGACTATCAAGAAAAAATCAATAAACTCACTAATAAGATAGATGGGTTTAAAGATGAAAAAGAAAAGATTGAAGGTAAGATAGTTGATTATGTCAATAATAAAACGGATTACTCTATCAAAGACTTTGATAAAGAAATCAATGATCTTACTCGGACAATAGACGATGATGTTGATAAAATTGAAGCTGAAATGGATAAGGCTGAAGATAAATATAATAATTTTATTGAAGAAAATAAAATCCGAGTAACCGAAAATATAGAAGAATATATTAAGTCTCTTGAAATAAAATTTAATAATAGATTGGGTCAGTACGAGGAAGCAAGGAAGTCTTTAATTAAAGAGGAAAATGACACAAGAACAGCAAAGTTTGCTGCAAATGACAAAATGTCAGAATATACTCAGAAGTTAAAGGACCTGGACAATAACCTCACAGAAGATCAGCTTGAAAACGTCCAAAATGAACTTCTTAATTTAGAAGAGAAGATCAAGGATGCTAAGACTAAGCTTGAATATCAGTATAATTGTTTTACTGATAAAGAGATTGATGAAATTGAAGCTTTCTATACTGATGATAGACCTACAGTTGATCCGACAAAAATAAATTTTATAGTTAAAGATATTATAGAAAAGTATGATGATATTAAAGCCGAATATGATTTAAAATATCTTAATTGTTATTATGAATATTTAGAAAATTCTGAACCAGCAGTATCATCAAAAGTACTTAATAATAAAGTTATTGAGTTAAAAGATTTATTAACAAAAATAAATGAAGATCTTAATAAAATCGAAGGTTCTTTAGCTTACGTTGATAAGACTCTTCCATTAAGATCAGAAAATTGTACTGATGATGGCTGTAGCTTTATATCAGAAGCTCTTTCACTTAAAAAAGAGAATGAGCCAAAATATAAAGAACTTCTGGAGTTAAAGAATAAAAAACAAAAGCTTCTAAAAAGTTATGAAGAAAAATTTGATATAGCTTCTGTTAATGAAGCTATCGATAAAACTGTTAAATCTCTTGAAAAAGAGATTAAAAATGTTCTTCCAGAGTTTATATGCAAACAAATCTTTGAAAGAAAATTATTGTTAACTAATAATACAATGATTATTGAAGAATTTAAAATAGATGCTCTTAATAATATATATTCTTTGAATGAAAAGCTTAATACACTTAAAGATGCAAAGGATAAATTAGTTAATAAGATTAATTCTTATAATGCTTCTAAATCTTTAATTGATGAATATAATAATCAATTAAATGAAGCTAAAAAAGAGTATTCTGAAGCAGAGCAACATATGAATGATATATCAGATGCTATTACTGATATCGACATTAAGATAGAAAATGTTAAATTAAAGATTTGCACATGTATTGCTTTTTACGATATAAACGATAAGCTAAAAGAAACTACTGAAAAGTATGATAAGTATGTAGCTCTTCAGAAAGATTTATTAGCATTAATAGTAGAATATAAGTTATTCATGAAGCATAATAGTATTAATGAATTAAACGAACAGCTTGATACTTATAAGAAGTCTTTAAAGGAGATAAAGACCAAGCATGACGAAAATGCAACAGCTGTTACAATTATCGAAGATAATTTAAATAGCTTAAAGGGTCTTGAAGAAGACTTTAAATACTGCAATTTAATCAAAGAAGCCTTGAATCCTAAAAGTGGTATTCCTATGGTCTTTGCAGATAACTTCTTAAAATCAATCGCTGTAAAAGCTAATAATCTCCTTAACATAGCATATGAAGGACAGTTTATGATTAAATTCGATATCACTGCAACTGAATTTAATATTCAGGTATATAAAGGTGATGGAACAATGCTTAAAGATATTTCACTTGCATCTCAGGGTGAAACATCTTTAACAAACGTATCATTGTCTTTAGCTATGTTGGAAACAATGATAAAGGGTTATAATGTGCTCTATTTAGACGAAATTGATTGTACACTTAGTACTGAAAATCGAAGACGTTTTATAGATATGTTATATACTCAATTAGAGACATTGAATATAGAACAGTGTTTTGTAATTTCACACAACAATGAATTCTATGATAAAAATGTTGATCTTATTCTTCTTGAAGGACATGATTGTGATCTTAATGATCAGGACTTTATGAAAGGTAAGAATGTAATATTTAAAGTTTGATAAAAAACTCCTTAAGGTTATTAGCCTTAAGGAGTTTTTTTTTTACTTATTTCTCCATGTAATGATTCCTGATGTTAAATCATATGGAGAAAGTTTAACTTCAACTGAATCACCTTCAACAATCTGAATGTTATTCATACGAAGTTTTCCTGATAAAGTACATAATGCTTCTCTATTGGTGTTTTCGATTAATACCTTAAACTTAGCACCCGGAAGGCAATCAGTTACTTTACCATTAATTTCAATGTGTTCTTCTTTAACCACGTTTGTTTTTTTACTATTCTTTTTCATATAAGTTTCCCTCAATAATTTATATAGTTTCGATTAACCCATATATGGATTAGTATTATTTAAATATCTGTTATCGAATGAATTTTTTTGTAAATTATCTACATATTTTTCATTCCTATTCCAATTATAATACTCTGGTCTATATGGCTGTGGAAGTTCATTTACTAAGTGATTTTCATTAAGAGGTCTTCCGTATAAATCTTCAGTCCTTCTAATTGGTTCTTCTTCACTAAAATGTCTAAAATCATGTACAGCACACTGATCAAAATATTCTTCTTTAGTAAGAAGTTTTGGAGGCATTGGAGGAATAATTAATACAGTCTTATCACCATTAGACATAGCTTCTACAATATGATCAAATACTTGAGCTATAGCAGCATAGTTTGGTGATTCATATAAACAGATACCTTCATTACGAGTTGTTCCGATTACTTTATATAATGGAAGGTCCTCTTTAATTTTAATTCCATAAACATCATGGGCATAACGAGCGTCACGATCGTTTCTAATTACAGTAATCATCTGTAAAACCTTCCTTTCATAATGATTAAGGATTGATATCTGTGTCTTTTAAGATGAGATAATCAACAGGTGATGATGTTCTAGGTGGTACTAAATCAACAACCTTAACGAAGCCGTTTTCAATTAATGACTTAGTATTATCATATTCATCAGATGTCCATGTACAGAATCCCTTACCATAGTTAGCATCAGGAACAGCTACGAAGTAAGTTGTATATAATGGAACATCTCTTTCTACATCACTCTTAGCATAGATAACCATCTGATATACATGATTTTCTTTAGCAATCCAGCTATATTCATCATTAATGAATCCTGTAAGAGTCTTTACATAAGCTGTTGGAACTGAAAGATCCTGAACTGTTACTATATAGTTCTGGTTGCAATTCTGGATTCTTAATGTAATAACATAATTATCCTGATCTACTGGGTCTGGTGATGGCTCTAAATTAAAGTCTCTACCAGTCTTAGCAAATCTCATATCATATCTACCATTAAGCTTAATAGCATTTACATAATATCTTACACCATTATCCTGAATTGTAAATGTTGTTTGAGCTAATGACCTATCAAGTTCTTTCCATAAGCCATCTGTAAGATTGTCCTTATAATACCAATTAAAGTCCTTAATATACTTAAAGAATCTATCTGGAATCATAAAGAAGCTCCATTCGCCAGCTACATTCATATTTGTCTTAAATACTGTATCAGCAAGTAAGCATTCTAATACGCTCTTCTTTACAACAATCTTATCCTTTGGATCCATATTCGGGAATGTTGAATGATAATTCTTATGTAACATTGTTCTAAGTGCATTTGGTGCAATTTCAGCAATGTTATCAGAAATTACTGATTCACCCATTGTAAAACCGCCATCACCAAAATATACAACAATCTTTTCTCTTGGCTGTGGTGGGCATGGAGGAACAAATGGTTCTGGTTTTGGACATGGTGGAATTGGTGGATATGGATATGGTGGAATTGGAGGACAAGGAGGTTCTGGTCTAAATGGATATGGTGGATATGGTACTGGTGGAGGTGGAACAGGACAACATGGTGGTTCTGGACCAAAATGAGTAATTTCACCATCATATCTTGGGAGATTATGACAATCTACATCATTGATTGTGCATTCATCACAGAATGGTTCTGGTGGAAGAGGCTTTGGACCACCTGCATATCTTGGCTCTCTTGTCATAGTTTCAAAGCAATCATAATAAGGATTACGTCTTGGATCATTAAGATATCTTGGATCAATTTCGCTATCCGGAATATGACAATCAAACTTATCATTCTTATAGAACCATGGATGATATGGATCATATGGTGGAATAAATGGACCTGGACCCGGACAAGGAGGGAACATTCCCGGTCTGAGTGGAGTATCCGGAATTCTAGATAAATCTATATATCTATATCCTCTTCTACATAATAAGATAAAATTATCAAGATATGTCTGTGCTTTTACTAAATCCTTGCTTCTATAACAAGCATATGATTGTGTATTTTCAGGATTTGTAAATAACACTACATCATAAAAAATTTTATCAATAAATCTTGGATCTCTACGAACTGGTAAATTGTTTACTGCCTTAGGTGGATTAGGATAAGTAGTCTTAGACTGTTTAATTCTAGCACCATAGGCTGTGAATATACCAACATCATATCTGAAACAAGTAACATTGAATGAATGTGTCATATATTCTTCATCCTTTCTATATAATTATTTATATTATAGTTATAAATGACTGTTGTTATACTATATTAAATAAACTTAGCGGAACATCTTACTGCACCTGTTAATGGTTCACTTAATGGCTTAGCTTTACTATCGAAAATAGCCAATTCTTCAGTTAATACATTAATTTCTTCATCTAATACATTAATTTCTTCTTCTAATGATTGTATTCTCTTTTCACATTCAAGCCATTCTGGGCTATTTGGCTCATATGTGAACTGTTCATTTATAGCTTCGTTCATAGCAGCTTGCTTTTGTAATTTTTCAGCTTTTCTTCTTTCTAATTCTGCTTTATACTGAGCTTGATGTGCAGCTTCTTCAGCCTTTCTAGCTTCATCAGCTTTTTGTCTCTTTTCTGCTGCAGCTATTTGACCTTGTTGTGATTTTTGTTGATTTTTTATAGCAGTATTTTCTTTTTGTTGTATCTGTCTCCATTCTTCGGCTTCTTTATTGCTAATTCCACCGCCAAAATCTTTCTTTATTTGATTGGTTTCAGCTTTTGCTGCAGTTGATTGGGCTTTAGCCTTTGCAGCTCTTGTTTCAGGTGTATTAGCTTGTTGTGCTTGTTGCATTTTTTGCTGTCCAGCTAAAATATTTTGTCCTTGTTGTGAACTAGCATCAACAGTGGTTGTTGTACCATGTCTATCATATGATACAGTATGCTGTCCTACAGGATTTTTGAACATACCTGACTGTTTTCTAGAAGCAATATCCATAGTTGTCTTACCAGTTGTTACATTTGTATTTGTTGAAGCACCTTTATATTGTTTTTGAGCTACTTTAGCTTTTCCAGATGTTCTAGCTACATTCTTCATTGTATTCATTGCACCATATTGCTGAGTCATATTCTTAAGACCCATTGCAGCATTCTTAAATCCCTTATTAGCACCACCATTAGCAGCCTGATAAGCATTACCGGCTCTATAAGCCTTGACACCAGCAACACCAGCACCTACACCAGCAGCAACGCCTAATAACTTCTTAAAAAATCCTTCATTGAGCATTAATTCATGCATATATTCTGATTCGCTTAATGGTTCTAAATTATTAACTTCACATGATTCTAAATAATAATTGTATGATTCTAATATATAATTCTCACAAACTGAAATAGTCTTTTGATCAGCTGGATTATCAATATCAGTTTCAGCTAATCGTACAACGCATTCAGCTAATAATTCATATTTCATAAGAGTCATTCCTTTCTTATAATAGTATAAAAGCTTGTTGAATATAATAATACCTCTTAACTTATTTAAGTTAAGAGGTATATAAATTATAATTTTATAGGTTCTCCATACTTTTCTAATGTAGGAACTATAAGCCTTTGCATTTGTAATGGATTCTTACCATCAAGAACACATCCAGCTGCAAATTCATGTCCTCCACCGCCATAAATATTTGCAATCTTAGATAAATCTATATCATCATATATCCTTCTAAAACTAATTGAACCATATTTAAAAGATATATTCGCAATATATTTAATATTGAATCTTGAATATATCTTTTTATTAATTATATCTTCTTTAAGCTTATCACATATTAATGATACATTCTCATCACTACGAATAACTATGTACTGAATATCTGGATATGGTACATTAAATTCATTAATATGATCTAACACTACAGAAGTTGCTAAAGCTTTCTGATAATCTTTTTCTATCTTTTCTAAAACTTCATTAAGCAAAGCTATTTCAGATTTATTAAAGTAGAAAGCTAATCCATTTTTCTGTTCTTGATCTACAAAGAATTTACTTCTCTTTGTATTAGAAAATACTAAATTAAGATCTCTAGCTACAATATCTCCATTATTCTTCCATTCAAACGTATCCCAATTATGTACATGTTCAAGATAACTTCTTAACCATACTTTTCTATCTTCATACATTGGATGATGAATACCTAAAGTAACTCTGGCCCATTCTCTTGACTGATCACTTTCAATAAAGTTAAATACTTGTAATGCAGCACAATTAGTCATATCATTATAGTATTCAATAATAGGGAAGAATTCTTCAACTCTATTTCTAAAAGTCTTTTCACTATCTTTATGATGATCTATAATAAACATCTTCTTGAAAAGGCTAGTATTTTGTCTAGCAGGATCATTTAATTTAGCATTAAAAACTCTTAATGGATTCTGAATGTAATCATGGAAATTATCACTGGCAATATTTATATCGGTAATAAACACATAATCATATTTCTTTATACCATCTTCATTATTTATGTCTATGAATGTTTTAAGTGATGAAATATCATTATAAGACATAAAAGTAAAATCAAAATTGATTCTCTTAAGATCATAACACCTCTTAAGTGCTAATGCACAACTAACTCCGTCTAAATCATTATGGGTAAATACTTTAACTCTAATATTTGTGATATCAGATATAATTTCTATATCCTTCATAATCATATCCTCCACAGTTATATAAACCATCAACGTTTACTTCACCAACTGCAGTAGCTGCTGGATTATCAAAATTTGTTACAAAAGTTGGTTTCAATGTATTATTTGTTATCTGTAATTTTAATACATACCTATTCTTAGTAGCACCTATCTTTACAAAACCTTGACTTTCAAAGAATGTTAATTTAGATTCCTTATCCATATCAATCTCAATAAAGTTTGCACTAAGACTAGATTTAGCAATTTCTAATAATTGTTTAGCAAAACCAAGACCTTGATACTGAGGGTTTATATCAAAAGTAGTTATAAGGTTTTTATTCTCTATACAACAAACTTCAACTTTTGCTACAGGAGTGCCTAATTCATTTTTAAACACAATACCTTTAATAAGACCTCTTTTAGATTTAGTAATACCTAAATCATTTCTAGAATAACTATTAAATTGGCTTTCATATTTTTCTCTTTTAAAATCATAAAGATTTTTAACGATTTTATTTACTTCAACAGATTCTTGCATATTATTAGGTTTATTAGCCATTGCAGATTGTTTAGCTTTTTGTCTTAAATTAGGATCTTTAATACCTTGCCATTTAGACTTCTTTGAAAAAGAAGAATTATTTGTATAATTTTTTTGAATTGCACCTTGACCTTGTCCTAAAGCTATACTATAAGCTTGCCCTTGTTGTGGATTTACAGTTTTATTTTGTCTTACAACACTACCACCGGCTTTTTTACTCATTATTATCACTTCCTTATATACTATTTTATATATTAAATAACTTAATGTTTTTCATAAAACTTATATATTATCATATAATAAATGAATTTTTATAAATAAATTAAAATATAAAATTTAAAAATAAATTTTAAAAATAATAATTAATTATTTAGTCTTTTAGATGGGACGGTGTTTAATATGAAATTAATGACAATGAAACAATTCTTACAAAATCCTTCTGGGCCTTATTCAGCTAGCTTTGCAAGAAGAGATTTAATTATAGCTAATTTAGAAGATAGATTCGCTAAATTATATCAGAAAAGAAAAAGTGAATTTAAAGTAAAGACATTTAGAGGAAAAAATAAAAACGAATTCTATTTCTATATTCAAGTACCAAGTGAAAAATATGATAAGATTGTATATGATGTAGTAATTCAGTTTATACCAGTAGATATGGCTTCTTTATCAGCTACTACAATTGATAAATATGCCATAAAGGTATTTAGTAATAGTTTAAATTTTACTTTTTCGTATGCATATTGGTATAATATCGATCAATTAATTATACCAGAGCTAATTGATAAATTATCTCCAAAGGCTATTACAGATAAACCAGTAATTAAAAATAATGAAGGAATCTATGGCTTTGAGAAGTCTTTATATTTTGCTTTATTATATATTAAATATAATGAGTTAAATTATAAAGCTAATATTCTTAAGGTGATAGATAATTCAATGACTATTGCTAAATTAAAACCAATGATTAAATCTTCTAATTCTAAAATTATTGAGTATAATCTTGTTAAAAAAGCTAATGGTGATAAAGAACCATCAAAAAAGAAGATAGCTAAGCCAAGACCAAAACCATATAAATTTTAATAATATTTAAAAATATATATTATAATTCTGTCTTTTTCCAAAAGACAACTTATTCAAGGGGAGGAATAATTTAATGCCAATCATTTCAAACGAAGCAGAAATTGAAAAATTTAACGAACCGTTAGACAAACTGAATGATAAGGATTATGAGTTTGCTGTTTATGATCAGTATACTCATAACATTTGTGTAAAATTCGACCAGATCTTTGATAGAGAAGATCTTAAGAAGTATAACACATTCAAAATTCAGTTTAAAAGGTATTATTCTGAAGGCACAGTAAACAGTAGCACAAAACCAATGATGCCAACAATATGTAATGATTTAAATTACGTATTTAATAAGGACAACGATAGCATCAGACAATATTTAGCATTTGCTACTAAGATAACAATGATGGAATTTAAACCATATGAATTAGAAGACTTCAAGAATGATATTTATGACTTTATTGATACAATAAAGGAAAATGTCAGAGATTATGTAAATGAAAATTATCATTTAAATCTATCAGAATTAAATGACAAAATAAATATAGATTTACAGGTTACTGATGAAATGAATAAAGTATTCATTCAATCGGCTATAGGTATGAGACTTGTAATTCCGATAATTTGTACTTATACTGCTGATGAAAAGATTGACAAAATATTTTATGAGATCTTTAGGGAAATAATGATTAAGTTCTCAGAGATTGATGAAGAACACAATAATCCATTAACAAAGCTCAGATCTATTATTAGATCTAGAGTTGAACAGACAAAATATGCAAATAAGAAAATATGGAAATTCATGGGAAATTACACTTCAGATATGACAATTATATGTGAGCAGTTTAATATATCTTTAATTGAAAGTATTATACCAAAGCTTGATATAAATAGATCTGCTATTAAATATATCGATGTAGTATTACGTAAAAAGTTAGACTTTGCGTTTACTTATAACTTCCCTTTAGATTATCGTCCACTTAAGAATTTAGAGAATGACGATGATCCAGATGAACGTGATAGACTCAATGAGACAATATTTGTTAACAGAAAAAATGAAGCGGCTTTAATGCTTAACAAGTTAACAATAAAACAGCATATTACTCAGTTCATCAATGACAATGATATAACAGAGGATGAGATAAACAACTTTAAGAAGGTAAACCTTAAAGGAAGAAAACTTAATAACATCCAGCAGTACTTCCTGTTTATAACATTTGGTAAAATATTTGAAGTAACTGTTGCTACAGAGAGTGATAGAATTGTACTTCTATATGAACTTATAAAGCATTTAGAAATGGAAGGCTTTGTTGAGATTCCTAAGATGCTTTCAAATACTGTAGAAAATGTTATCGATATGAGAAACAAAGTACAGGCAAAGAGATTGAGAGTTCAGGATGGTTTTACCAAGATAATTAAGAAGTATGAACCAGTTATTGATATAATTGATAATGATAACTTCATAGTAAAGATGACAAATTTTAGAAACTATAATTACTATGACACCAATAACGAACTTATCAAATTCAACCCGAACAATTTTGAACGTGAAACTATTAGCTTTATATTAAGCTTATAAAAAATAAAAACTCACGAAAACATTCCCTTAACAGTGAAAGCTGTTAAGGGAATTTATTATTTTAGGTGGTGATCAATTTGATAGATACTAATTATGATAAAACCATATATGAATACTTTAAGAAGAATTTGTCAGTGTGTATGATAACTACAGATCAGTCTGAAACAGTTATTCGTTGTCCTTATTGTGGAGATAGTATTAAAGAACATCATGCACATTTATATATACACAACAATCCACCCTTTAAATATTTCTGTCAAAAATGTTCAACCACAGGTATTGTTGACAGTAAATTCTTAAGAGATGTGAGTTTGTATGATCCAGATATAGTTGATTTTGTAAGTGAAAGTAAATCTAATTATCTTAAAGATCTTAATAAAAAGTATGGTAATAATTTCTTAGAAATATTTAATAAAGAATTTGATATACTTCCTAATCAATATACAAAGATAGAAATTAATAAATTAAAATATATTAATAATAGATTGGGAATAAATATTAATAATAATGATATGATTAAAAAATATAAGATTATATTAAATCTTAAAGACTTCTTTGAGAATAATGATTTACAGATGAATAAATTCTATAAAACTAATATAAAGAAATTACAGAATAACTATGTAGGATTTTTATTAAATGATAACAATATGATCTGCTTTAGAAATATAAAAGAAGATGATAATGAACGTTATATAAATAAAAAGATATATAGCGAGAATATATTTCAAAGTAGAAAATTCTATTCTATCGGGAACACCATAGATTTAAGCAATAGAACTTATAATATAGTTTTAACTGAAGGCATCTTCGATATTTTAGGCGTATATAATCATATATACAATTGTAATCAGAATAATAATGATATATTTATATCTTGTAATGGTAAGAGTTATAATTTTGTATTGAATTATCTTCAGTCATTAAGTATTCTTAATACAGATATAAAGATATATTCTGATAATGATGTAACTAAAGAAAAGATGATGGATTTAGTTAAATATAATAAATTAATAAAATTAAATGGAGCTACTGTATACTATAATCTATTGAATAAAGATTGTGGTGTTACAAAAGATAAGATAGAAATATCCGAAGGAATACAAATATAAAGGGGGAATAATAGTGTTAGATTTAGTTGAAAAAATCTTGAATTCTAAGAAAGTAAACTATAAAACTTTAGGTGGTTTTTTAACACCACTTAAAGATAGTTTATTTCAGCAAGAATCAACTATAAACGTTTTTATTGATATACCATCAGTAGTAAACCAATTATATAATCCAACAAATATAAAACATTTAGCTGGTGGTGTATTAAATAAGAAAGATAAGTATATGATAGCATCTAGTCTGTTAAATATGATAGGTCATTATAGACATTATTTTGCAACTAGATTTTGCTGTTACACTAATATATTCTTTATGTATAATTCATCAATTGATAAAAACATAAGGGATAATTTAAATCCAGCTTATAAGCTGGAATATTATGATAAAAGACTTCATCTAGATAATTCAGTATTCTCAGATATAAATATTATCTTAAAAGATAATTATAAAGTCATGAAAATAATAATGGATTATTTACCTCACTGTTATTTTATCGACAGCTCTTATTGTGATTATAGATGTATATTTCCTTTTATAATTAAGCAAGAAGAGTTCAAAGATAACACAAATGTAATTATATCATCAGACAAGCTTATGTATCAGAACACTTTATACGGAGATACAATAATTGTTGAACCAAAGGGTGTTAATTCTGATTTAATAACATATGGTATAATTATTAAAGCCGTGGCTGGTAAGTCAAAGAATGTAGAAAAACATCCAGAATATTTAGATATCAATCCAGAGAATATTATTCTGATTGATAGTTTAATATCTCATCCTAAGTTAAATACTAAAGGAGTTAAGAATTTAAGTTATATTAGTACTTTAAAGATGCTTAATAAACATCATATAAATATTAATGAACCTATCTTAAATCCTGATAATTTGGATGATATTTTTACAGATATTAAAGAAGTTAAAGACAACCTTGATGAAATTAAGACTAACTTCAAAATCTATAACAATGCTTATCTGGCTAATATATATAATAAAGATTTAGAGATTATCTTTGAGTCCTGTAATAAGTATATAGAAGAGCTAGACGAGTTAAGGAAAATTAATGAGAAGTTTTTCAGTAAACATCCTTTAAATTTAGAGTTCTACTTTAATGGTGAGATCGATTAAAAGATAAATTTATGGTAAAAAATTATTTTATAAAGGAGTAAAAAATGGCTAATAAAGATTGGGGTACTACATTCAATGATGAAAAACCCGTATATGTAATTTTATTCACATCTAGAAATAAAGATAATAAGCATTTAGAAGGCTTTAAAGAAAGACGTGAATCTTTCTTAACAAATAAATCTAAAGAAGATTTAAGCGAAAGATTTAAAGCTTTTGTAAATGATGGTGTGGAAGGTGAAATGTCTAGATTTTATATTTCAATAAATTCTAGAAATAAAGAAAGATTATATAAAAAGGTATTACACTTTTTAATTGATAATCCAACTTTTAATATATGTAGTCTTCCTTCAAAGATTGCCGGATTAGCTGCAGAACATGATTGTTCCGATAGCAAAAGATGGATGTTTGACTTTGATATGTTAAATGAATCATTAGCTAATGATTTTTGTAGCGATATTAAAGAAATAGATAATAGTGTAGAAACTGAAATCCACAGAACTCCAAATGGTTATGCAATACTCTGTAGTCATGGCTTTGATATAAGAAAGCTTGATGGTGCGTGGAATAGTATGTCAATAACTCTTAAAAAGGATGACTTACTATGTGTTGCATGGAAAACTAAAGATTCTAAGGTGGTAAATTATGATGAAGGATGATAAATATGGATCGAGAATTTAATCGTGATAAATTTACAAAAGACTTTAAACAATGGTTAAATGAAAATCATGAACAAGTTATGAATACATGTATAACTGTAGAAGATCTTATGAAAGATCCAGATTTTATAAACGATCCAGATTTTCGTGAAGAATCATATGAGGAGGATGTTTATGAAAGTAAAACCTAAGAAAGTTACCAATTATGAGCAGTATATGAATACTATAACTGCTGAAGATAGAGCTTATGTTAAAGGATTCATGGAAGCTAGAAAAAAAGAGGATGAAAAATATCTGAATGAAAAGATATCTACTCTTTTAATTTTATTGGTAATAAAAAATTATTAATAGGAGGAATTGTTATGGCAAAGGAATTTAAGTATGATGTTCTTGCAGATCTCGGTACTATCGAAGAAACTGAGACTGTAAAGACATGTGTCAAGGTCATCTCTTTTAATGGAGGAAAGCCTAAGCTTGACATCAGAAAGTGGTATACCACCAATAACACTATGGGAAAAGGAGTATCTATCTCTTTAGATCCAGACGTTATTGACAAGCTCAAGGAAGCTCTTGAAGGTATAGAAGATGACTATGACCTTCCAAATGAGAGTATAGATATGTAAAAAATAATTCCCCTAAAGAGAATTAACTCTTTAGGGGAATTATATATAAATTAAATGGAGGAATAACTTATATACTAATATGTTCTCTATTTAATTAAAAAATGCAAAGGGGTAGAAAAGCTATGATAATTTCAGTAAAGTATGTCGAAGACATCAAGATCAGCAGAAGAAAGATGAAGGAAATAAGAAAATATCTGGAGGACAACTCAATTTATTATATTGAGAATATTGAAGGATTTTTATTTAGTCCTTATCTAAAGACCAAGGTTAATGAGAATTTAGAATTCTGTAAGAATAAGATTAATTTACCATATGTATCTTATTCAGATGATGTCTACAAAGGTTATTTAATCAGTAAGAAGTTTTTAAAAGAAACTGAACTGGTTAAAAAGATCAATTCTAATTATAAAAAGGAATTTATATTATGAATTACAGCAAGATATATTATATTGATACAATCAATGGCGAGGGGTTAAGAGTATCACTCTTTACTTCTGGATGTACAATCCATTGTAAAGGTTGTTTCAATAAGGAAACATGGGATTTTAACCATGGTGAATCTTTCACTAAAGAAGAGTTAGAAAAAATAATTAATACTATTTTTAATGATAAAGGTATTAATTATAGTGGTTTATCTTTATTAGGTGGAGAACCACTTGATAATATTGACGGTCTTATTCCGTTACTAAAAGAGTTTAAGAAGAAAAACAAAGATAATAAAAAAGATGTATGGATTTGGACCGGGAGAACTATTGATTATGTAAACTCTAATGAAAAGATGAAGAACTTCTTATTAGAATACTGTGATGTAGTAGTTGCAGGTCCATATATTGAAGAAGAGAAAAACTTAAAGTTAAGATTTAGAGGAAGTAATAATCAAAAAATTTATCTAATTAAAAATAATCACTTTATTGAAAGTGAAGAGTTAGAAAAAGGGGTATAATACTATGAATATTTATGAAAATATTAAGGATGTGAATGTAAGCTTTGCGGATGGTATAATTAATAATCCTTATCTATTAAGTATTGTTAAGAATTACAATAAGGCAATAAAAGGCTTTTTAGAAAGTAAGTCAACAACTGTAAGTGAATTTGAAGATGATTATCTTCTTAAGGATGATATCATTGAAGAATTAATCACTGAGAAACTTAAGAAAAATATGTTTTATGAATCAGTTGATAGAAAAGATATAGCTGCTATAAAGAAACTTATTAAGGAATATTTCAGTGAATATAAACAGCAGATTTACAAGGATTCTTTAAAATATCAGAAGAAACGTTTTGGTATAAGATATAATGAGTTTAAGATCACTACTATGCATGAATTATATAAATTTGGTAATGATCCAGAAATGTTAAATATCATTATACCAAATAATGCATTCTTCTATTTAAAGGTAATCGATAGATTATTAGTTTATTATTGCAAAAAGGTAATAGATAGGAAAGAAGATTTAAATAAAGTTGAATATATTAAAATAAAATAATTTTTGAGAGATATGCTATAATAGCATATCTCTCTTTTTTTTTTCTACTTGTATTTAATTAATATGTTGAATATATATTATAATTATGTACCAAGAAACATTCACAAACATCACCTGAGTACGTGATGTATAAAATAAACTGTTCCATTTTAAGGAGGAAAATTAAAATGAAGGCAAATTATTCAACAGCAACAAAAGTAACAAACAATGAAAAAGAAAGATCAACTAGTCAGTTGATAAACGAAATTAAGGAAAAGTATAGAGGAGATGTTTCTGCATGCTCGTTTTTTATATCGAGCTGCAAAGCCATCAAATTTATAGATTTACTTTACATTTCAGAAGGTCGTGTAAGATTTTTTACTTGTCCTTGTTTGAAACAAGGAAGTAGGAAACGAATTAAAGGAGATAAGGTAGTTCGTTTCCGTCATGAAAACGATATGTTACTCATCGGAGATTCTTCTGTAAGAGAAATCTCTGAAGCAGAACTCTTAAAGCATACTTTAGAGTATGCAGTGCCATTTGCAATGGCGAAGAGTAGGTTTGTTCCAGTTTTTATAAAAAGCAAAAAACTGGGATTAGATTTCAGTCAGTTCTTCGACGGAACTGAAACAATAACTGAAGAAAAAATAACAGTTGAAGTTGAATCTGCAGAGGATGAGGCTGCTACACTTGAAGCCGTAGAGACTGAAGATGTAACTGTAACTGAAACAGAAGTCATTACAGCCGAAGAATCTACTCCTACTCCAAAAACAGAAGAAGATCTTCTCATTGAAAAGATTATAGATCTTGATGCTAATGTGTTAAATCCTTTAACAAAGTTTATGATCGATAGAATAATGGATATAAGCACATACATTAACGATTCAATTATTGAAAAAGTTAAAAGTTTTGATGATTGTTATATCTATAATCAGGGGCTTTGTGAAAAGCAAATAGAAGCAGCTAAACTGGCTGCTTCTACAGCCTCAGCTTCAGAAAAGATTGATAAGTTCATCATTGCTCTTGCTAAAATTTCAGCTGATCTTAAGAATCAGTCTGAAGAAGCTAAGAATGAAGAATATTTCCTTAAGAAATCGCTTGAAAAAGCGACAGAAAAGGTTAATAATTTCTATAATGAAATCAATAATGAACTTTCTAGAATCGAAACTGAATGTAGCGAAAAGAAAATGGCGGAAAAGAAAGTTGACGATATAATGTCAAATCTCTCTGAATTAGAGAGAGAACTTCTTATGAAATCTCTTGGTTTAAGACCAGAGATAGATGTTGACGTAGTAAAAAACCCAACACACATTGTACCATCAACTGAAGAAACTGCGATAGACGGAAGATTTACCATTGTTATGAACGATGGCAACACACGTTCCATCGATAACAGTTGGTCCGAAATATTGGGCCATCTTCGTCAGGTCGCATTAAAAAGAGAGACTGTTAATATATCAGTCTTTAAATATATTGCGGACCAGATGGCTTTAGGACTTACTAGAAAAGAGCTTATAGAAGCTCTGGGCAGTCAGCACTACGCTAAACGAGCTCTGGACATATGCTCAGAGCTCGGTCTTTATAAGCTCGATAGATCTCAGAATGCTGGAAAAAAGCGTTCTCCAGTGGCATCAGCCAAATCTGGAAGAACACTTTCTGAGCGTTCGGAGATCAAAAAGAAGGTAATCGAAGAAGATATAAAGCAGAAAGCGGAAGCTCTTCATGCTTGATCTTCATTAATCTTACAAAAATATCACCTGAGTACGTGATGTATAAAATAAACTGCTCTTCCGTAGGAGGTTATAATATGGAAAAGAAAAAAGCATTAGAAATGATAGAAAATATGGAGATCAACCCAGAGCTCAAAGAAAAGCTCATAGAAATCGCTGATGAACTTGATGAAATATTCGAAAGAATTGACAAGATCGAAGCTTGTCACTAAATTCTTTCAAGTTCGGATAAAAACAGCATCCTTCATTCGAGGGATGCTGTTTTTTTTTATATTTCTAATATGGAATCATCATAAGTATTATTATTCATATCGATTAATTTATTATATTTAAGTAAAGTTTCTTCAGCTATAAAGTCTTTATACTTTCCAATAAATGCATTTACATCTCCAAAGATGCTTTCAAGTTTAATAAATATCTTTTCACAATGTACTAATTCATGAGCTGTTTTAGATAGATAAACAAGACCTACTTGATTTAATTTATGAAGCTCTAATACTTCATCACATATATCTAATGAAGTAAAATTTTCTCCAGTAAGTATTCTTTTATTTATACAAGTTTCTACTATATCATATAATGTAAATGGATAATGATGAAATTCTAATGTTAATCCATCAATATCATCTGAAAGATTACCTAATACAGAACAGTTATGAATACCTACTTCATTTTTAAGATGTCCTAAATAAGACTTATATTCTTTAGAAGTTCTTATCTGTTTTTCTATATTCTTAATAAAAGCTTTAATTTCTTTAGCATCTGACCATTCTGTAAAATAAAAACTACCTATAATATTTTTACTATTACCTTTAGTAGCTAATACTACATCATCACCTTTATTTAATGAAATAACATTATTCACTTCATTTGGTTTATTAATTTGTTTCATATAAATATTCACTCCTTTATTATAATAACTTGCTGTTTTTAAATATATATTATTTTTGTGACTGTATTAAGACAATAAAAAATTTAAGAAAAGGAGGAATACAGTTGTTATGAAATACACATATCCTACAGAAGAACTTATGAACAAAGCTTTCGATCAGGCAGTATGTGGTTCTTTTGGAACATTTTTAGATGGTGTTTATCTTAAAGCATGCTATGCAAATGGTTATGGCTTTGAGATTGTAAAACATAAAGGTACGTATGGCTTAGAGCCGGATCTTTGGGAGCTTTACGTACTTAAAAAAGTAGAAGATCCAGAGGAGTATGATATCGAAACAAGATACACTGCCAATTATGAGACGGATATAACTGATGATGTTGTTCCATCATTAACTAATGAGCAGGTAATGCTCGTTATACCATTAATAAGATGGTTAGATGATAGAGGTCAGCTTCCGGAAGGTACAAACCTTCCACATTTTTTAAAATAATAATAAAAGAGAATATACCAAATGGTATATTCTCTTTTTTTTTTATAAAAATCTATCTTTCATTCTGACTTTTGTTAATTCTAAATTATTATCAATAAGATAATCATGTAAATTATCATTTGGTGTTAATTTACCACTTTTTAAATCGTTATTTAATTGCTTTTTTACAGAAGTTTGATACATATAATCTTTAGTCATAAAAGGAGTCATAAATCGTCCATTAACACCAAAGTCTTTTGTAGTAGGTTGATATTTATCATCAACTATTATACAATGTTTCTTTATCATATCAATAGTCATGATAAATTTATCAACTTTTGCATATTTGATAGAATCTTTTCTTATTGTAATACAGTTTGGTGTATTTGAAGAATGCCCTAATCCTAATTCCATATCACTATCTAATTTAATAGTATAAATATAAAATTCCAATAATTTTTTATCATAGTTATTCAAATTATCTTTTAAATAATTAAATACTGATTTAGTTATAATAGGATTTTGAGAGTTTTTACATCCCATATGTGTTATATTACTATCTACTTTTTTTAAAGTTTTTAAAACTTCAAAACATCCCCATCCAATAGCTGAATTATATTTAGTCCAAGTAAATAAAGAAAAGCCTTCTTCCTGAAATACATTACCAAAATCTAAACCAACAGATTTTAATTCTTTATAATAATTTTTAGAAGCATGATAAACTTTTATAGGACTGTTAATGGTTTCATGTAAAGCTCTTCTTACAGATCTTTTAAAATCATACTTTTGTTTATTAAGATCCTTTATATAATCTCGACTTCGTTTAATTTCTCTAAAGATATCTTCGATTAAAGGTCGTCCGTCTGGTCTATCTCTCTTTATTCTTCTGATACTTGCCTGTAAATCACTAGTACCCATTATAATTAAAGGAAGTGTTACCGCTTTTTCAGGAGACATTAAACAAATATTACAACCTTCAAATATAAACTTTTTACTTCTATATTTAGGATTATTTTTAGTATTATCTAATAACCAATCAAAAAATTTAATCCAAAGTTTATCAGCTTCTGAAGAATCATATCTAATTTGCCATGGTAATTCAGGATGTTGGTTAATATAATCTAATATTATTCCAGTTCCTCTTATATTAATTAATCTAGATAATAATTTTTCATATTTTTCTTTTGGTCTGGTTATTCTTAATAAAAATAAATCTAAATGAGAAACATATGCATCATATTCTTCTCCTAATTTCATAGAATAAGTACTTTTACCATCACCGCTTGACCCAGTAATCCAAAGAGGATTTCCTTCTCTCCATTGATCCACGTTTATAGCAAAGTTCTTTTCAGGAATAACTAAAGATTCATTATATGTATTGATTAATTCATTATAATTATCTCTATTATTTTTACCAAATAATTCCATAGACTTCTGATCGGAAAGCCTTTTTCTTCGATCATCCATAGAATCCCAGTTCTTCATGACTCTTTCAAGTTCTTCCTTAGAAGGTTCTTTATGTATTAACTCTATACCAGTTTCAGCTCTCCATTTATGAACTGGATCATTTTTAAGCTTTAAATATATATCATTTCCATAATTCTTTTTAATATCTTTTAGATTCATAGGTGGTTCATAGTCTTCATGTAACTTTATACCTTTTTGCTTGATAACTTCATCGAATCTAGTCTGTGGGAAAGGTTTCTCGTCTAATTCTACTTCACCATCATCATTTATATAACCAAAACCATAACACATATCAAAATGGAAATTAACCATCATATCTCCAACTGTATATACATTATCTCTTCCAACTAATTCACTGAATGGATCTATTAAGATATTAGTATCTTTATTTAATACTACAGTATGCTCATATTTATCAGCACTTACTGGTCTATAAGGAAGTTTTTTGTATGATCCAGACTTAGAAGGCTTAGTTTGCTTCCATCCTATAAGCTCTTCATCTCTTGCTATTTCTGGCATTTGTACGAACTTCTTAATAGCTTCTAGATTTACATCATACATCTCTTTCATTGAAAGATTCTTATATTCTGGATATCGGTTAAAGAATAATTTGATATAGTGTTTATATTTTTGTACGTCCTTCTTATTATGTTCTAATAATCTATCAAAATCCTTTTTATTAAAGCTATCTATATTTTCTTTATCAAATTGTTCTTTTTTCTTTAACAGTTCTTCAAGATTTATAGGAGTATGACTATCCGTCCAGCAATCTAAGTGATTTTCTTTTTCTGAATCCATATATACTCTTTCACCATGAATATGACCATGTACATTAATCTTAACTTTCTTATATTTCTTAAGCATTAATGGTTTGTGACTAAAGATAATATCTTTATATTGTAATTCATCAAATACATAATTAAATCCTAATGATAAATAATAATCATTATCTTTAAAATCATGATTACCTTTAATAAGTATCTTTATACCATTTAATTGATTATAAAAATATCTAATTAAGTTATCATAATCATCTGATAACTTTTTATATGAAGTATCACCCATATATATGAATATATCATTAGGCTTTACTTTAGCTTTTTGCTGAATTATTAATCTCTTTAATTCTAATTGTGATTGTTTACCTTTTGTATAGGCATCTTTATAAATATGCCAGTCGGTAGCTAACCATATTCTATTATATGGAGTTCTATCTAAAAGACTCTTCACGTAGTCTTCTTGACTTACATTTTCATTAAAGAAATCTATATAATCCATAATATCACCTCTTTTCAATCTTAAGATTAAGACTTGTTAACGGTACTATATAAATTAGTATCTCTCCACATATCATAATGTCCTTTAGCTTCTGTATCCCAATATTCACCACTACCATGAATATGACCATGTATATTAATATTGTATATAGATTGACATACATAAGTTTTAGTAAATCTACGGTAATTCCAAAAATAATTACTATCAACAATAGGACGTTTTGATGTTAGATTTTTATCCCATATGGCTGGTAGATGAGTGAATACTATATTCTTATAAGTCAAATGATCTACTATATAGATGAATCCACATTCTTTATAATAGTTATCTGATAATATATCATGATTCCCTCTTACTAATATTTTTTTAATAGGTAAGCTTTTAAAAAAGATTTTAATCTTTTCATTTTGCTCTAGTGTACAGTCTACATGATCAATATCTCCTAAGACTATTAGTATATCATCATTTCCTAATTTTTTACATTCATTAAAGAATTTATCCATTTTTACTTTAGTATTAAATGGTTTTTTATTTCTACATTCATTCTTATAGAAATGTAAATCGGTTGCCATATAAATTTGATTAGGTTTTTCCCCACTAACAAATGTTATGGCATTTTGTAAATCATTGTCTATCATTCTTATCACTTCCCTTATTATAAGATAAATATAATTAAAAGTTGTAAACCGTATTAAACGCATATTCTATTTATATATTATAATTGTGAATAAGTTAATAAGGTGGGATTAACTTATTCTAATTAATATTAACACCCACAATGTTATCTTTAGGAGGATACACATATGACACAGACAACAAGAAAGATACTTACAAATGCATTTTCTTTACAGATGTTAGCAGAACTGAATGCTGACGTTACTGTAAGAGAAATCACACCAGCAGAAGTGCCAGAAGACACAGAGTCAGCAATGGGTCATGCTGACATCGCAGCAGTCGCTGGAAGTGTCCTCGGACGTGAAATTCCAGTGGTTAGAAGTTCACAGAAGCTCACTGAAACAGATGAGCTTTATGTTGCACAGTTCATGGGAGGACGCCTCCCAGAAGGTGCAACGACCCTTCCGGAAGGTTTCAGTATTAAGTGGTTAAAGATTACTGTCAAGTACAGATAAAATAACCACTTAATACTGATCTTTTAATTAAGCACATGGGACTCCCCTTACTGTGTGCTTAATTTTTTACATTATTCGTGTTATTTTTTTTTTCATTATATATTAATAGAAACAAACAATGAGTTATTAATTATATAAAGAAAGGATTGATATATATGAATCAAACTGAAGGATTTATTGTTTGTGAAGAGTTTACAGCTTCTACACCATCTATTTTAGCAGATGATAATAAATCTATTGTGTTTGAAGCTACTTTACAAGAAGCTGATGCACCTAATAGAAATAAGCGTATATATGGTAAAGATGTATTATCTGAAGCTTTAAATAATCCTACTGTTAGAGAAAAGATAGCTCATAAAGCTTTCTATGGTGAGGCTGGACACCCTCTTTCTACAGATATAAAACGCCAAGCATATATAGATCAACATAATATAAGTCATATTGTATGTTCTACAAAATGGGAAGGTAATATTCTTAAAGGCATTGTAGAAACAGCACAAACTAGTACTGGTTTTGACATGAGAGGTTTAATTAGACAAGGTTCACAAGTATCATTTTCATTAAGAGCTCTTGGTAATATTATTAAACCAGATGGTCAATATCAAAGAGTCTTTGGTCCTTTAATGATCATTTGTTACGATTGGGTCGGCTCTATCATAAGATAAATAATTTGTGGCTCAATTAAAACTCCTTTAATTGCTGGAACGTCCTATAAATGGGATAATCAGCAGCCAAGACTTAAAAGAAGACTTCATTCGTAAGATGTCTTTTTTTTTTTAAGTAAGGTTCAACGACTATCGAAACCATAGGTTCTAAAAAGAACTGAAGAAGGGAGTAGAGTACCGCCTAAGCGATTGAGGTTCTGGTGTAGAGTAATAATCTAGTAATTCCAGATTAAAGGGAAATGGGGAGCAGCATGTATTAGCCATATACATCTGAAGATATAGTCTTATCTATACAGTAATGTATAGCTGTTTAATATAAACGTATATAGTGTAGCGAACTATATAGAAAAGGAATAAATGCACAATTCCATCTCATGATAAAGCATATATGGGAAAAATTATTTCTGAAGACTTTAATAGATTAGAACAAAATGGAATTATTACAGAAGGTCTTATTAACTTTAAAATGGCTGATTTAGCTGAATATGTAATGCAACAGGATAATAAGCTTAGCTGTATTTGTGAATCATTAGGATTTAATATAGATAGTGATTTCTCTAATGTAGATGTAGATAGACGTAATAAGTTATTATCTATTAAAGAAGGTAATGAAACACTTAAATTATTCTTAAAGAATTCAGTAGTAAATAATATGGATAATTATTTCAAGTATAAGTTTTAATTGAATATATAGCATAAGTTGATAACAAAAATTTATAATTACTTATTTTAAATTATATTTGTTAATTTAAAATAAATTAATATTAATTTATTCTATATAAATATTAAAGAAAGTAGGTATTAATTATGAATTACAGAGATCTTATTTTAGAATCTTATCTCGAAGATAATGATTATGAAGCATATGATGAAGAATACGATGATGCATATGATGAATATGATGAAGATGAAGAATATGAAGCATATGACGAAGAGTATGATGATGATGAAGCACTTGAAGCATACCTTGAAGGTTACTACTATGCATTAGAATCATTAGATGATCGTAGAGCTGACGGTTCTGTAAAGTACTATTCGTATAATAAGAAGGGTAAGCAAGGTGCTGAAGTTACAAGAAACGTAGATGCTGATGGTAGAGTTTACTATACTAATGCAAAGGGTAAGAGACTTAAGGATGGCGTTTCTGTAAAGGCTGCTATTAATAAGGGTAAGGGCGAATTCGGCGTTGGTACAGTTACAAGAAGCAAAGCTGCAATTCAGAAGGATATTAAGGATACAGGCAATCGTGTTGCTAGCGGTGCTTCAAAGAATACTGGTATTGCTAATGCTTCTAGATCACAAGGTAATATTTCTAAGACTGCTGAAACTGCAAGAAATGCTGAGTTTGCTGCTAAGAACAGAGAAGATAATCTTAAGAGACAGCACAGAGCTGAAAAGAAAGAACTTCAGAATAGACTTGCTAGAGCTAATCAGGAAATTACTAACTCAAGAGAATATGGTTTCAAGTCTGGTGAACGTTCAGGCTATGAAAAGGGTAATACTGCTGGTACTAAGAAGGGCCGTGCTCAGGGTGCAGCTGTTGCCGGTGGTGCAGCTTTAGCTGTTGCTGGTGGTGTAGCTGCTGCAAAGGCTATTAAGCTTGATAAGGAATATAAGGCTTATACAGCTGCTGGTGGTAAGCTTTCTAAGAAGGAATGGTTATCAAAGGGTAAGCCATCACCATCTGTTGTTGAAAAAGCTGTAGCTAAGATCAAGCATGAAGCATATAATGAAATCGCTGATATGGTTTATGAAGATGCTTTAAATGAAGGTTATGAACTTGCTATTGCTGAACTTTGTGCTGAAGAAGATTATGAATAATAAATAAAAAAAAAATATATAAAATTTACTCTAAGGTTTAAATAAACCTTAGAGTAAATTTTTTAACGAAAGAAGTGTTAGTATGACTTATAATGAATATTTGAATGAAAGTAATGAATCAGATAAAGAAAAATTAAAAAGATTAAAAGTTGAATATAGAGCATATTGTAAACAATGTAAAGCAGAAAAAAAGAAGCCAAAATCATTTAAAGAATTCTTATATGATAAACATGAAACTATTAAAAAGGTTAATACCGGAGCTGCTACTGCTGGTATAGTTGGTGGTGCTGCTGCCGCTAAAGCTGGTCATGAAGCATATAAGGGATTTAAGCGTGTATATCATGCAACACAGAATAGAAAAGATAATCCAAATGTATTAAAGTCTATCGATAAAGAAGGTTTAACCAGAAGACATGGTGGCGAAGCCGGATCTAAAGCTGATACAGAATCCGCTTTAGCAGGTAAGCATAAATTATTTAGTACTCTTGGTGATGCTCAAGAAAATAATAAAGGGCAAGTGCAATATGCTAAATTAAGTCATGTTGTTGGATATGTTGCTTTACCAAAATATACTAAGGGTTCTAAATTAAAAGATAGAAAAATTTATAAAATAGATTTACCATATGATGATTATAAAAAATCTAAAACAGATACAAATATATCTAAAGCTATACATAAGCTTGGACATGTTCCTAAAAAAGCAGCTGATAAAATAACAGATATAACTACTGGTGCTAAAATGATGGGTCATAAAGATATAGATCCTAGATTATTAGCTAATAATAAAGCATATTCAAAGAAAGAGAAAAAGGCTTTTAAGAAAGAAATATATAAAGATTATGTAAAGAATCATAAAAATAGACATATAAGTGGGGGCGTAGTAGCAGCAGCCGGAGGTGCAGCAGCTGCAACAGGTGCTGGATTAGCTGTAAAAACGTTAAAAGATGTTTCTACTAGAAAAAAAGCATATAAGAAATATAAAGAACAAGGCGGAAAATTAAGTTACAAAGAATTTTGTATTAAAGCATATAAAAATTATTAAAAAAGGTGAATTGATATGAATTATGAAGAATTATTCTTAGAGGGTTATTACGATGCATTAGAAGAATTAAATGATATCTTTTTAGAAGGATCTACAACTGCAAAATATTTAAATCATCATAGTTTAGGTGGTACATTTTTTGGACCTCCATTATTTAGATGGTTTAATTCAGAACTTAAAAAAGGTGATAGCTTTATGGGTGTCCATAAGTTATATCCTAAATATTTAAAATATTGTGCTAAAAGAGGATATTCTGCTTTATCTAAAGAAGAATTTATCGAAGAAGGTAAAAAATATTATACTTTAAAAGCTAAAGTAGATGTTAATCAACTTGGTGGTAGTGTTCTTGGTGGTGCATTATCTGGTTATGGTACAACAATGGCAGATGCTGCAGCTATGGATACTGCTATTACTGGTGGTGCTATTAGTACATCTGCACTGTCTGCAGGTACTGCATTTGGTATTGCTGGTGGTCTTATGGCAGCTGGAAGTAATATAGCATCTGAAGTATATAGAAGAAAACCAGAATTTGTAGATAAAGCAAAAATGAGACATGACCTTAAAGGTATTTAAAAATTAATCCCTAAAGACTATATAGTCTTTAGGGAATTTTATTTTTTTTTTAATTAAAATTTTGGTTTGCCTATTGATTTCCACTGATTAAATGAAATATTTTTACGTTTCTCAGGTTTCATACTTTGCCAATGTTTATAGTTACTATAATCAGATGCAGATTTAATAACTGCTGCACCTATTATAGCACCACCAATAGCTTTTTTATGTTTACCTACAAATTCACCAGTTGATTTAGCAGTTTCTTTAGCAGTTTTTATCTTTTTATCAATTTCTCTTTTTCTACGTTCTGCAAGCTTATCATCTCTTTGTAATTGTCTGTTCATTTTGATATCTTTTACATCTTCTGTATTATTAACATCATCTATACGTTTTTCTCTATTATAACTATCTTTATTACGTGTTTTTTCAGATTTATACTTATCTCTTTTACGATTATTTTCTAAGTGCATATCAAGTTTTTCAGAACGATATTTATCTTTCTTACGTTCATTATTTAAACGATGATCAAGCAATCCTTCACATATATTTAAAAATTCTTCATACTGTATATCTACATCCGGTCTAGTTCTAAGCATTTCTAAATATACTCGATATGATAATTCTGAATTGTTATTACATTCTAATAAAATATCTATATTATTCATTATATGTCACCTCTTGTATATTAATAATATAAAAAGATGTTGATCTAATAATTTATAATTCTAAAAACCGTATCTAATATATATTCTGAATATATTATAATTGTGAATAAAGAAACATTAAGACCTGATCAAGTCTTAAACAAAAACTGATCTATTCTAAGGAGGAATAGTATGGAAAATATTAATATTTCAAAGAAAAAGTAATACATACTAATTATAGTATGTATTACTTTTTTACTAAATTTTTTTAAAATATATATTATTTTTTTAGTAATTTTTAACCATGGAGGACTTATTATGAATTTTAATTTTGAGGTAAAAAAGATTGACAGAACTGATAAGGATGTTGCAATAAAGAATCATCCGGGTGAATATTATTATATAGTATCCACTAAAACAGTATACTACAGTAGAGCTAAAGCATCTGCTAATAAAAATGGGCCATTAGATAAAATGGTAACAGTACAGTTTCCAAAGGAGGTAATATTATGAAAGAAATATATACTATTTTATTTAAAGAATATATATTTATCTCAGATAGTTCTAGACATCCAGCATTTGATATGAGTAAAAATATAGCTAATTACTCGTTTGATGATTATCAAATATTTAAAAATTTTGAATTTAAAAATGTGTTTGACTTTCAAACATATACTACGTCTTTAACACAAGACGATAAGTTTATTAAAAAGGTTATTAATAATTTTGAATTAGATAGAGAAAAACGCATATTGACTTCCTTAAATAAAGTTTATGCTAATGAGTATGGTTTTGTTAAAACTGATTCTGAAGAATTATTAAAATCAAGAAAAGAATATTTAAAAGAAAAATTATCGAATTATTCAATTCATTTATTAAATGAAAAAAATAAAAATTTTTTAAAAGTTAGCGATGTTATAGCTCCATACTGTATAGACGAAATGTATGAGGATAAAGCTCGTCCGTATGTAATAGTATATAGTGATATTATTAATATTAAAAATCCAGTAGATGAGTCAATGGCAAACATTAATGTAGATATAAAAATAAACGCTGCATTTAGTAAGACTCCTTTAATACAAAACTATGTCGATTTAACAACATATAAACTATGTAAAACTTTAGAAGGAGAAAAATAATGAAAGAGATTTATACAGTAGTTTATAGCGAAATAATAGAGATTTATAATGAATCTGGAGGAACTAGTTTTAATGAAGAGTCATTAACATATATAAATACGGTTTTTTCTTTATCATTTGATAATATGGAAGTTTTAAAAAATTTTGATTTAAATTATGTATTGAATTTTAATTTATATAAACCAACCATATTAAAAGATCCAGACAAAATTCGTAGCGGTATAACAAATGAATTTGAAATTGATTATGATGAAGGATATAACGAAATTTGTAATATAATCAAAGAAGATCTTTGTAATCATTTTGGTCCTATTATTGCTACGGATTTTAAAACAGAAAAAGAAACAAATCCAAAGTTTGTTTCAGATATGTTAAAGTTCGTAACGATAAGAGATGCTTCAGAACTCAGTAAAGCATATAAAGATGAAAAGATCACTATTCTTAGGAAATCGTATGAATTACACAGAGATTATTTATATGATGAGATGATTTATATAGATATTGAGTTAAGATGTTGTATTGTATCATCTCCTATATTTACAGGAGATGACAATGAATTCGTAGAATATGAACTAATAAAAAACTTGGAGGTATAATAATGAAAGAAGCATTCTTAATAACATTATCGGAAAATTTAGAATTTAGAATGGCTGAATATACTTTTCCATTTATAGTTAAGTATGAAAATGTAGAAAATTTTGTTGTCAATGATTTTGACAATATTAAAAAATTCACATTAAACTCTATTATAAATACGTATATGCCAACAATTCAAAAAGAAGAAAATACTGAATATTTAGCAATAAAACTTCTTTATGAATTTGATAAGTTGGATACATGGGGAGTATTTGAAAAAGATTTAAAAGAAGCTATTCACTCATTACCTATTAAAAAAGATATGCAAGACTATACATGGGGAACAGAGTATGTCACAAGATATCTTAAAAATGATATACCATATAAATTTCAGAAAACTAATGATCATGAAATATTCTGTAAAAAATATATTCTTACTAAGAGAGATATAGCTTTAATGTTTACTATAAAGTATAAAATAAACAAAATTCCTGTGCTAGGTAATAAAGAAGAAACTGAAGCAGCTCTTGCAGAATATGATCTTCTTAGAAATCTAGGTGTTGAAAATTAAGGAGGAAAACTGATGGATACCATATATACTGTTATGATAAAGGAAAAGTTAGAAGACTATTGTGAAAATATTCCAATGTATGGTAACTTTTATAAAAATGAATGGATGCATGATATGTTATCTTTTAGTAATAAAAAACAGTTATTAAAATATCTGAATGAAATTAAAAATACAAAAGTAGAGAGTAAACTTCTTAATGAAGAGTATAAATCTTTTATTAGACAGTTAGTTGGCGTTGTAGCTGTTCGTAATGGTATTTTTAAGAGTTCTGATGAAATATGGAGAGATCTTCAATATCATCATAAAACGCTTATTTATAATGCAAGAGATATACATGAATCAGAAATAGATAGGGTAAATGGTGTATTCTGTATAGTGTGTGAAGATTTAAGAGGTTCTTATAAATTGAACTATCCAACTCCAAATTCAGATGATCATATTAGAGTAGTAAGTCATTTATTAACAATATGCATCTATAAAAACGATTTAGTACATAATGATACTGAGAGAGTTGAACATCAGTTAGTTAAGAATCTGGAGGAAAACTAATGAAAAAGAAATTACCATATCCAATAAAATGTAAACAGTGTAAGTATATTACTGTCGAAAAATTTAATGGTGAAAAAGAATTTTACTGTGAAAAGTATAATGAATTTTGTGCTTGTATAAAAAAGTGCAAAAAATTTAAAACAAAATATCCATTAATAACAAGTCTTCAAGATGTATCTGTACTTATTAATCTTGGATTTGGTTTTGTTTTGTTAATATTATTAATACTTCATATGATTGGTGTTATTGATATTAACGAATTATTTAATAATAAATAAAAATTAAAAGTAAAGGATATTATCCTTTACTTTTTTTTATAAATTCAACAACTATTTATACTTTTTTAATAAATAATAAAGAGGTGAATACAATGTCTGAATTAACTACTAAACAGAAAGATTCATTTGATGATTCTGTTTTTGGAGTTCCAGAATTAAGGAAATTTCCATTAAATGATAGAGAACATGTGTTAAAAGCCATTCAATTTTTTCATCATTGTCCTTTAACGTATAAAAAAGAATTAGCTAATAATATTAATAAAAAAGCTAAAGAATATAATATTTCTATATCCAAATCATCTAATATATATGAGTATTTAAATGAAGAAGAACAATATGAAATAGATTTATTTGAAGATATTCATTTATTAGAAGATTCATTATTATTTACAGAAGCTTTTGGTATGAATGAACAAGAAGCTAAAGGTTGTGTTGATACAGCTATCAATATGTGGAAAAAAAGAAAATCATTTATAAAAACTTATAAAGATAAACAAGTTTTATTAACTGATATAAGAAATGAAAAAATGATGATTGATAGTTTACAAAGATCTGGTGATTATAATGGTATCATTTTAAGAGCCAAAAATTCAGCTAATAAAATGAATACTTCTATTAATAAGCGTAATAATCAAACAGTTCAAGGATCTAAGAATAATGGTAGAGTTATGGGAAATCCTATATTCCAACGAAGAAATACAGCTTTTGGTGTTGGTGCTGCAACTCTTGTAGGTGCTACAGTAGCAGGTGGTGCTTTAGGTAAAGCAAGTGCTAATAAAAGAAATAACGGTCGTTTAGTTACTAAAGCTAAAGTAGGTGCAGGTGCTGTTGCCGGTGCTGCAGTTGGTAATGTAGCTGCTATGGCTGCTATGGGAGCAACTGCTGGACATCAGGAAAGACAAAAGAGAATAGCAAGAGATCCTAATGCTCCATTACAACAATATGCTAATAAATATGCTAACTTTATTAGTAATTTCCAAGGAGAAATTCTTGAATTACAACCTAATGTTGGAGGTCAGCAAAATCAGCAAGAAGGAGAAGGTGAAGATTAATGGGTAAGTTTTTACAAGAGGATTCTTTAGAGAAAAAGACCCTAAATAATTATTTTGATAATTATTTAGATACTACTGAAAGATATTCAAAATGGCTTCAAGGTGCTCCTACATTTGTAACATACTATTCTATTAATCTAGAAAATTCTACCCAAGATCAAGGTCTTAATAATGTAATGGAAGTAGTTGGTGGAGAATCACCTATTAGATATAATAAGATAGAAAATTTTCCTATTTACCTTGAAGGAGAAATGAATTTTACAACTAATTTAGAAGAAGATGCTGGTTTTGATAGTGATTCTGAAGGTACTGGTATTATATTACCGGGTACAATAGTTCCTCAAAATGATGATTTATTAGTATTTGAAATATTAGAGCATAAGCACATATATCGTGTGGCTAACGTAGAATATTCAAATACAAGTATTAGAAAGTTTTATAGAGTTTCTTTTTTTGTATCTCCGTTTGATATAGAAACCTTAGAAACTAGACAAGTTAAAGAAGAATATAATGTTATATATAATAATATAGGTACTGAAGTAGATCCTGTAATATCTAAGAAAGAATTCTCATTAATAACAGAAATTGATAAAGTCTTAGACTATTTGACTGAAAGGTATGTAAGATTTTATTATGATAAGAAAGTTAATTCTTTTATATATAACTATGATAAGATGAATATGATTATTCATGAATTCTATAAAGATAATGGTATCTATGATCCAAAGCTGGCTTTTTTCATAAAACGAAATAATTTATTTATAAATAAGAAAACTTTTTTAAAAAATATTTATGTAGAAAGTTTATTACCTGATAGAGATTTAGATTATGAAAGATCTATATACTCTTTATTTGAAACATTAGATACTGATGAATTTGAGTATCCTTATTTTTATTTTATACCTATAAATGAATCTGTATTTAAATTACTTCAAGATAAATTCCATGAATTAGTTCATAATAAAGATGATGTATATAGAAAGTTTAAAATTATTCCAGATGGTAAAATAAGATCTGGACAATTTACATCAGTTGATTTAATTAAATATGTAACTGATACAAAACTTTTAATTGATGATTTACCTTTAAATGAGCAAATTATGATTATTTATTTAAGGTGTAGAAAATATGAGGAACAAAATAATATTATAGATTATCTAGAAGATATAGTTACCCTTTCGAAAAAAATTAAAATCGACAAGGATTTCTATACCTATGTTCAAATACCATGTATAATCTTTATACTAAAACAAATCAAAAGTATTATAACACATAGTACTAATTATATTAAATAGAAAGGATTGAATTTTTATGTTTAATTCATTAAGAGACGAACTTAACAAAATTGCTTTAATGGAATCTGATGATTTAGAATATTTCAATGATCATACAGTCGATGGAGACGAAGGCGCAGCTGACGATGAGCTTTACGATGATATCGAAGAAGGAGAAGAAGAAGAAGATTTCGATGATCTCGATGGCGAAGCTGTAAATGAAGCTATCGATGCTATTGTAAATCAGATGCTCGTTAATGAAGCCTTAGAAGATGCTGATTATGAAGAAGATTATGATTATGATGCAGATGATGAAGGCTATTATGAAGAAGACTATGATGAATACGAAGATTACTATGATGAAGAAGAAGCATATGGTGATGACGTATTTGATGATGATTATGATGACGACGAATTTGATGATGACGACGATGAAGTAGATATGGATGAAGGCGTTGTTGGTGATGGTAAGACCGTTAAGGGCGATCCAAGCGATGATGAATATGATTCTGTAGATATCGGTGGCGTTACAAACTCAATTCATTATGATCTTAAGGAAGATATTGAAGATGATGAAGAAGATGATCTTGATGAGCTTTTAGAAGCTATGCTCAATGAATCAGATGATACAAATGATCTTAGAGCTACATCAAATGATATCTTTGGTGATAGTGCTGATATGCCTTCACAAGATACACCTCCTTCACCACAGTATTCTAAGGTAACAGGTAGATGTGGTAGAACAGGTGCTACAGTTCCTACAACAGTTATGGGTGATGGACAGTTTGGTACATATGGTAAGTCAAAGTTCAGCCGTGACGTTTTAGGACAGGCAACTGTTGATGATGATGCATATGATGAAGAAGGTAATTCATATGATTTATATGCTTCAGCTGGTAATATCTATGATGATGATGAAAATGAAGAATATTATGGCTTAAGAAATAAGGTTCAGACAAAGAATCTTTTCGGTAGACATAATATCAACAACATCAACTATGCAGAACTTGGTGACAGATTTGCTGGTACTAAGGATGCATTAGATGAATCAGTAGAACTCTTCCTTAGAGGCTTAGAATAATATATTAAATAAGGAGTAAACCCTATGAAAGTAGTAATTTTTGATGAAGGCTTTATTCCGGGTTTAGGCCGTGGTCCTTTTAGAACACCTATTGAAATTAGCGAAGACAAGTTCTTTCTCTACAAGAGAATGGGCATTCAAGTAATAAAGGCTGATGTTACAGCTCCTATTGCTGAAAGCGGTATATTCAATAGAACTGTTACTAAGAGTATTTCTGATAATATTCCTAATGAAGAACCAGAAGCAGTTGAAGAAGTAAAGCCTATTATTAAAGAAACTAAAGTTGAAGAAACTAAAATAGAAGAACCTGCTGTTGAAGAAGTAGCAGTAGAAGCAGCTAATGATTCAGAAGTTGATGAAGTTATCGAAGAAGCAGTTGAAGAGGAAGTAGCTATTAGCGATCTTACAAAGAAAGAGCTAGTAGATCTTTTACATGAGAATGGTATCGAAGAAGCTTCTAAGAATATGACGAAAGACGAATTAGTTAAATTAGCTGAAGAATCTTTACAATAAAAAAAAAATATCCCTAAAGACTATATGTCTTTAGGGATATTTTATTATCTAGATAAACTTAAGCATTCTTTATAGTATTCGACCATAATATTTCTTTTTGTAGCTTTCTCTAAGTAAGCTGGATCAAAGATACTATTATAAGAATATAATGGAATAAGCATTATACAATCATTAATATTGTCTCCTGAATTATCTAAATAATCATACATATTAGATAACTCATCATCAACTATAATAGATATATTTTCAATATCTTTTATAACATCAGATTTCTTTTCATTTATGTCTACAAATAAGATTTCTACATTTTCAATTATAGGTCCAAGTATACGTTTAATACATTTAATCTTAGCATCAGTATAAATATCAAATGTTCTTGTTACAACGTATACTTTATCAAAATTAAAGTGCTTATATTTAAATAGTGTAGGTATAAATTCACCTAACCTAGTAGTGATAACTTCTTTATAGAAATTATCACTTTCATTTAGGTATACCTTTAAGATATCCTGCATAGCTGCTTGCTTTTCTTTCTCTGTTAAGCTTTCTTTTAAGAGCCAATCAGAGAAAAGATAAGTTGGTCTAGAAATTAAAGGATAGTTAAAGAAATCATTATAATTGTAGTTTAATGGAATAACTTCTGGCTTTATTTTAGTAAGTAAATTTTTGTTATTCATTACACAATAAAACCATAAGTTAGTTGTGTATGTTAATACATCATCCATGTCTACTACAATTGAACCTTTTTTCACATTTCCCAATTTTAGCATTATAGTGTCCTCCTTATATCTTAATAATATTAGTTGGAATTAAATTCTTATCAATATTTGGTGTCTGTATATTAAGAGCATCTAATAATACAGTACCAGAATTAAGATGATCCAATACCATTTTATTTACATTTAAGAATGGCATTAACAGATCTGGAATCTTTGTTAGATTTTTTGGAAGACTTACGACGTTAATAATACCGTCTTTACATAATGCATTTTCTACTGTTGTAGTTTTATCTATTTTATAACTAAAGTTGATTACTTCATCCATTCTTTCTAAGAATAAATTATATTCATTTTCATCAACTTCAAGATTCTTTTCTTCGATATATTTGTCTATTTGCGATTTGATTAATTCAATATTTGGTTCTATAATTACTTTTATAAGATTAATATTGTTTGGATATACGATTTCTAATTCCGGGAATAATAAATTCCATGTCATACAACCTCTTACCTGCATTACATTAAGAGGATTCTTATATCCACCAATTTCATTAGCTCTTAATGGTAAAGTATAATCTACGTTACCATCTTTTAATGACTGTTTAATATTATTACTTAACGTAAAATATTTTCTCAATATATTATTGTATTTAATTTCATCTGATAATAATATATCATTCTTTAATAAATCTGTAAAGTGTTTTGCTACATTTTTATTAGTATTTGATTTCTTAATAGCAAGACCTTTAAGGTCTATTTTCTGTTTCTCAATAATATTACCTTCTTGCATTAATACTGTAGAAGCATAAGACTTCTTATTCTTCGTAAGTAAGAGTCGTGAAAGCATAAACTCATTCTTCATATTAATCAATGGTCTATACTTTTCTGCAATAAAGTGTAATTTTCCAAATTTAAGATATGCTTCATTAATAACATTTGTAATTAAATACGTTATACAATTAATAGAAGCAACCTTCATTTCCTTACTATCATCAACACATTCAATATTCTCTCTAAAATATTCATATGCTGGTTCAAGATGTAAAAAGTTTGAGTCAGTATCAACAATTGGTACTACTTTTCTCTTACCAAACTTACAGAAGTTATACTTATTAATATCTATAAAATTATAGAATACCCAATCCTTTACATAACTCCATACATTCTTAAGTATTTCCTCATTCTCTTTCCATTCTTTATCAAATGTTGCCTTTAATTCTTTATCTTCTTCATGACCCTTTGGTAAGTTATTTGGACCATTAGGATTTAAGAATGGAATTTCCTTATTTAATATCTTTTCAAATTCTTTATATAATTTAGTATCTGTTAAAAATTCAAAAAGATTATTTTTATAGTAGATCTTTTTAAGATCTTCTTTAGACAATTTGTTAAAATAATTAACTAATGATTCACATTCCATTAAATTAACATTTTCTACTGGAATCATTGTTTCTGGATCATAAAATAGTTTACTAAATTTATCTAAGATTTTCTCTACAGTTATTTTTCTATTAGTATTTATTTCTGTAGTATATTCTGTTTCCAGAATATTATCAACGTAAACTATAATATCTGAAGATGTATAGAAATGTAAATTTCCTTTTAAGAACTTTTCGAAGGTATCAATGGCAGTCATGATAATTTCTTCACCAGATGCAGTAACAGATTCACCGCAATCTAAGTCTCTAAATATACTACCATTAGCAGTCAACACACCATAATATGAATTCATGATACTAGCTTTATAAGTCTGCTGTTCTGAATCATACCTATTCATTAATGTAGGATCTTCATCATTAATATGCTGGAACTTTAATTTCTTCGCTTCTTTTCTTTTGTTACCAGTATATTCTAACATTTTAGATTCCAAAGCTTCATGTTCTTCATGTTGTGCATATGCTGTTCCATACTTATTCAGTATGTGACCTTTTTTATTAAGGAAAGTTTCTAATTTGTCTAAAGCAACATCATTTACATCTGTACTAATCTGATCCATAAATCTGATATCGTAAGATATATTTTCATCTTGCTTATTTCTTTCTTTAATAATCTTATCAAGTTTCTTTTCTAATTCATATTCATCTTTTTCTGGAAAGGATCTTTTTAAAAATGATAACATTTTAGATTTATAATCCTCTACTTTGTTTGTCATTATTTTATCCTCCTTGTCTGAAATTGTACCATTACAGTACAAAAATATAATATATATTTAAATACAGAATTGTTGGTTTTAGAATTTTTATTTTAGTCTAAAAGAATGTATTAAAAAAATAATGGATTAGTAACAATAATTTATTATACTGATATTTTTATCTAAATATTACAAATTTTACTTCGAAGGGAGCAATTAATTATGTCAAAGTTTTTTGATAATTACAATGCTGATAATGTAATTGAATATATGAATGAAGCATTCGATCTTATTTATGAAAACGCTCATGCTGGTGAAAATACAGCTCTTAATGAAGCTAACGTTATTAAGCTCGATCAGCAGACAATGAAGAAGAAGATGATCCGTAGAGCTGAACTTGCTGCTGCTAAGAATGCTGACGATCCGCTTTTCCATAAGTATATCAAGCACTCAAAGCTTAGAAAGCAGTATAGAAGAGCTATTCACGAAAAGTATAACTCAAAGGCTAACATCATTTATAAGCAGTGGGTTGCTAGAAATAGAGGCAACGACTAATTTTATTTAAATTAAATGTCTTAAGGATAATATCCTTAAGACATTTTTATTCTCAAAAAAAAAAGGTTAAGGATATAATTGATATCCTTAACCTTTTTTATTATATTTATTAAATTATTTATTTATTTATCTTTTTTATATATTTTAATACTGTAAAATACATTTTTGCTATCAGGATATGTTTTATCAATATATTCTTCTACAGCATTTTTTATCTTTTTATATTCGTTTCTATAATACATACGATTAAATAATATATTTCCAATAAGGCATCCAATAAGAGTGCCTATAAAAGTACTAATAATTCTTGCCATTTTTATTACTCCTCATCATTATTATCATTAAATAATGTACTATAAAATATTATATTAAAAATCGTTAATAATATCGCCACTACTACTGCAATGGCGATATATAACTTAGTTGAAGGTATTTTACTAATAATTATTAAATAGATAATATCTAAAGCTATTGGAAACAGTAATCCTATTATAGCAATAATAACTGCAACCATTTTAATGAATACTTTTAAAAATAATTCTTTTATTTCTATTAAAAATTCCAATAGTTCTTTTAATTCTTCATTCATTTTTACACCTTTATTTTAAAAGAATATCATAGTTAGAAAATCCCTTCTTAGATAATGTACCATACTTATCTAACAGAAGCTGATCTTTAATCTTTTCAAATACCAGTGGCTTAGAAATACTCTTACTACAATAATGAATAGCGTCCGGTACAGAGTATAATTCATAATCTGGCATTTCTTTACCCTTGAATAAAGATCTGTCTAACTTCATAAGATTTTTAATTAATAATGCAATATGAATGTAATCTGTCTTAGAATTACTCTCATAAAGTATATCAATAATCTTATTAAATAATTCGATAGCATTATGATTTCTTATAAATTCATTCTTCTCAATAATTTCTTTGAGTTTAAGCATCGGTCCAGAAAGTGAGTTATTATCAACAGAATAACTAAATATGTAATCAAAGTTCTTTAACTTCTTAGCTTTAATTACATACTTATCTAAATCCTTGTCTAAATCATTAAAGAGTAATTCATTTATTTCTGGATTTATTACAAAGTTAATATTATTATCAAGTTCAACCACATTACCATTATCAACAAGTGTAATTGAACTAATTTCATATTCTTCACAATCTTCATCAACAAGGTCTTTACTAAATGCAAATACTACTTTATCGATATATTCTTCTTTAAGAATTAACTTATCAATTTCTATTGTGAAGTACTTAAGAATTTCTGGCTTAATACTTGTAAGAATAGCAGCCTGAAGAAGATGCTTTACAGAAAGATTTGTCTGTGTAATCATATTAGTAATGATGAGTGATGCAATAATTCCTACATTCATATCCTTGTTAAAATTATACATACCACCATAACATTTTTTACAAATACCTGACTTACATGCACAAGTCATCGGTGTTCTAAGATAAATCGTCTTACCGATTAAATCAGAATCATCTTCACTCTTAATTTTCTTAAGATTCTTACCAGTAGATGTTTTTGAATAATATAAATTATTGATGTGCTGTAACTTCTTCTTATTTTCAACAGTAAATGGTATAAGATGCTTTGTTCCACAATCTTCTAAATCTGATACATATTCATCATTAAGAAGAATCTGAAGTTTTCTTGTAAGATATCCTGAATTCTTTGTCTGAATTTTAACAGTAATAAGTGCCTTAAGACAACCTACTGCATTAATATAGAAGTCAGTTACATCTCTTAATCCCATACAGAAATTTGTATCAATAGATCTTGGAATAATTTTCTCTTTAAGATCTGGCTTAAGGCCTATATATCCGAGAACCTGTCCAAGCTGTCGATTATTAATTCCAGCACCAGAAGTGATAAAATTCTTAAATGTGTTTTCTTCATCATTAATTAATATTTCCTGAATTTTATTTACTATACTATGTGTATGATCAATAATTTCTTCTGGTGTTACTACACCATTCTTTTCTTTTATAAAGCTATCTGGTTCATATAAAATCTTTCTGAACTCTTCATTTCTTTTTGCTAATTGTATAAATGAATGAAGATCAAAAGTTGGACCAAAGTTTTTAGTCATATCACATGTTAAATTATTAAGATTGTCTATGATTTCTACAAGAACTTCACCAATCATATCAGGTTCATATCCTAACTGAACGCTGAAATAATCAATACACCAGTCGAAGTATTTTTCAATTTCATTAATATTACTTACATCTGGAAGTATATCAATATTAATTTCTTCATCAAATACATAGAATGGCTCTAATATAATTAAGTAAGTAAGATACTGACCTAATTTAATTTCTCTTGGTTTTTCTCCATTAAATGTAACCTTAATTGGTTCATGTCTTCTCTCTATTTTCTCAGTTATATAGTTAGAGAGTTCTTTAATTTCATTTTCATATACGCTGACATCATTAATTATTCTATCATCAGCGAATAATTCTTTTACATTCTGAATTTCCTCATCAATTTCTTTAATTTCTTTTACATTTTTGTTCTTTACCATTATTTTTTACCCCCTTTAAAAGATAATAAAATATTAAATTAAAAATTTAAATTTTAATTTAATACCTTATAATAATATATATTTTAATTGGATTTTTAATTTTTTTTTAAAAATAAATTTTAACAAATTTATATCATAAATGTATGAAATTTGGAGGTTGAATATGGAAATTTTAGACAAAAGTAATGGTAGAATTTATTTATATCCAACTAAAATTGTTATAGATCCTTATACTGAAGAAGTAAAGCAAATTGAAAACCTATTTAAAGTTTGGGACAATGTATTACATAAATACGTATTCGAAGCTTTTATTAAAGATGGTGATAAATTAATACTTCCTACAGGAGTTTCATTAGTTAAATTAAAAAGTATATTTAGTGATTATAAAGTTGAAGATAAAAGAATGAGTTCCGAACGTTATATAAAAGCTAATAGATTAAATACAAATATAAAGATGAATTATGATTTTAAAAATGAAGAACAGAAAAAGGTCTTTAATTTTTTAAATAAACAGCAAGTAGTTCATAGTCGTAATATGCAGAAGTATATAGCTGTTAATACTGGTTTTGGTAAAACTTTTATAGCTGTAAAATATATAGCATCAAGTCATGATAGACCAATTATATTTGTAGATCAGGAATCATTAGCTGAACAGTGGAAGTCTAGAATTACTGAATATACTAATACTAAAGAAGATGAAATATATTATATTTCAGGAAGTAATTCTATAAATAAACTAATGAAAATGTCTAGTGATGATATTTTAAAGATTAAATTCTTTATTTGTTGTTATAGAACTTTAACAGCAAATATTAAGAATAATAATTCAACTGAAGATATAAGTAAATTATTTAATCAAATTAAAGTTACAGTAAAAATATTTGATGAAGCACATATTGAATGGAAGTCTATCTTTAAAATAGATATGCTTTCTAATTTAAGAAGTATTTATCTTTCGGCAACTCCTAAAAGAACTGATCCATCAGAAGATAAAGTATATCAGAATATATTCCATAATGTAGATAAATATATTTCAGATATATCAAATACTGATACAGAAAATTATCATAATATTTTAATTTATGAGTGGAATTCTCATCCAGATGTTTTATCAGTTAATCGTTGTTCAAATAAATATGGATTTTCTACTGCAAAATATTGTGAATATTTATTTATTAGTAGATATGAAAAATTTAAAGAATTATTATCTGATTTAATATTTAAAACCGTATTGGCAAAAAGAAAGAAAAAAAAGATTGCTATATTATTTGGTACTAATATGTTATTATATCAATTCTATGATGATTTAAAAAATATATGTACTTTAAATAATTATAAATTAACAGTAAATATTTTCAATGGAGATACTAAAAAAGACGATAAATTAAGAATACTGGAAGAATCTGATATTATATTAACAACAGATGTTTCTTTCCAAAAAGGTATAGATGTTAAGGACTTACAGGTTGTTATTAACACAGCTCCAACAAGTTCTGAACCAAAATTAATACAGACAGTAGGTCGTCTTAGAAAGCTTGAGAAAAAAGAAGTATTCTTTATTGATGTAATAGACCTTGGATTTTCATCTATGGTAAAACAGCTAAATATTAAAAAGAATAAAGTATATAATAAAATAGCAAAGAATATTTTTATTAAAGTAAATTAATTATATATTATTATTGTAGTGAATATTGATATATTCACTACAATAATGATGATTAAAGGAGTAGAAACTATGGCAAATAAGAAAGAAAAAGTAGAAAACTTTTTAAATGCCTCTAAGGATATGGACAATTTTCTTGTTGTTTGTAAAGGGGAATTTGACAAAGAACTCAAAAATGTAATAGGTATTACAGGAGAGATGAAAGACAACTTAAGTATAGAATATTCTCCAGATAAGAGATGTGTTTTTCTTCAATATACTTTTCATAGTGAATATATAAAGGAAGTTATTCATGCAACTACAATGACTAACGAAGATCCTAAAGCATATCTTTGTGTTGTAGACTTTCTTACAGAAACTTATTATATTCATAATGAATTAGATAAGATTAGAAAATTCTGTAAAGATATTACTAATGAGTTAACAAAGTATTTTGTAGATACAGAAAAGGATGTGCTTGCTATGCTTGAAGCTTCTAAGAAGTTTTTCTTTAGATTAACACATCCTAGCACACCACAGGTAATAGAAGAATTAAACAATAAGATTTCTTTTACAAAGAATGTTTTAAAAGAGTTTGATCCTGAAGTTAGATTTATATCATCTGATTTGAGTGAAGAATCCATAAAGACATTTGTTGAAGTAATTAAGTATGTTTATGGTTATATGGATCTTAAGCAGATTAATGATCCGGAAGAGGAATGAATATGAGAAAGCTTTTTATACGAGTATTTTATGACTCAAATAATATCAAGAATGCTTCTATATGGAAGATATCACTTGTTTCTGATAAGGCAGATATGCTTTATATAGAGACTCAACATGATAATGTAAGTGATTCTATACCAGAAGGAGTATATCAGCAGTTATTAAAGGATAGCTATTTTAAAGGACTAACTGGTGTAGATAGTAGTATTGGTTCTTTAAAAATGGTAGATTCTGTAGATGGTAAAGAAACATCTGACATTAATATATTTATAAACGATGATAATAAGATCAGAGAAAAGATAAATCAGTTTATAAATACATATTATAATAATGAAGAAATATTATATATCTTCAAGGATTGTTATGAATATATACTGTTCATGAATTATATGAATATTTCTTTAGATAAAGTTAATTATGAAGTTTTAAATCATTATTCCTTAGACAATAAATGTGAAAGGTATAATGAGATAATTAACTTATCAATTGAGAATTCTTTAAAAGAACTCGAAGGAAATGATGAGATGAAGTCTTTATTTATGTATATGAGAATCGTTATTGAGACTCTTATACTTAAGGACTTTTTCACATATATATTTAATAATTTATAACTAGGAGGAAAAATTAAAATGAGATCTATCGAGAAAATTTACAACAGACTGTTTAGTGTAGGAAAGCTTACATTAGAGACCGTAGTCACTAATGGAGCTAAGAATGCTTCGGATATGCGTCTGGATGCATTCAAGTATGACACATTTAAGTCTAATAAGTATTCAAACGTAGATACACTTGATCAGCTGAGAATTAACTCAAACGCTTATTTATCAGTATCCTATAAGGGATATAATGAAAATAATGAGTTTGAAAATGAGGAAGTATGGATTGCTGAAAAATATATTGGCAATTTTAAGGACTTCCTTGTATCAGCTTATGAGCAGATTATTGAGAAGCAGTCTGAAATTTATGGAAAGAATTCTGTAAATCCAGAATACGAAGACTTTATCATTACTACTGGATACGATGAAGAAGGTAATGGTTTCGGATTCATTGATGGTAATGGACATACTATTTATATGTATCCAGAAATGCTTGCAATTCAGGGTGACGATGATACTAAGACACTTTATCAGGGCGTAGTGTTTGTTATTGAAACAAAGGATGCAAAACAGTACGCTATTGAAATGGGTCTTAAGACCCTCTACAATATGAGTCTTATCGTTAACAACTATGATATGACTCTCGATGCAAGACTCACTTCTATAATGGGTCTATTATATCAGAGTGCTAGTGGTTCTTCTTCAGGATCTGTTAAGGCTTCTAACACAAATGTTAGACCTTCAGGACTGTCTAGACCTCTTAAGAGCAGAAATGGAGGAACTAGCCCAGTAGCACCAGCAGCTGCTAAGCCTACTTCTGTAAAGAAGCCTTCATTAGAAAATGCTCTCGACGATATGGAAGAAGACCTTGATGAAGAAGAAACAACAGCGCCAGCACCAAAAGCTGCTCCAGCAAAAGGCGGAAAGAAGATTATTTCTAAGAAGCCTGTTACAAAAACAACAAAGTCTGTAAGCATTAATGACATGCTTAACGAAGCAGACGATGTTGATGTAGATATTGATTTAGATGAGGAAGGTGAAGACTTCTAATGAAAGGACTTCCTAAAATAACTCTTGATCCAGAATTAGAAGAGTTATTGGACGAGAGTTCTAAATTAGAAACTTCTAAACCAAATAAAAAAATAAAATCTAAAAACACTAAAGTTGAAGACATTATTAATATACCAATAAAAGAAGAAGACGATGTCTTCGCTTTAGCAACAAAGAATTTAATAAATAACTCTGGCTTGACAAATCAAGATCTATATGATCTAAAAGGTCAAAGAGATGCTTATAATATGATCTATTCCTTTAAAGTTAAAAATCAATTGGGAATAGATCGTATAAAAGAGTGGGCTAAGATTCTTCATAAGAAGCCTATATTAACATTTGTTGATATGACTGATGAAGAAATCAAAGAGCTCGAAGAAAACGAATAAAAAGTGCCGATAGGGAAATTTCCCTATCGGCTTTTTTTTTAGTCTAATTTATTTAAAGTTTCTAAAGCATAATTATAACCATCTAAATGCATTTCACTAAAATGATTAGCCATTATATATGCTTCTAATTCTTCCTTATTAAATTCATAATCTACTAAGGTATGTTTTTCACCCTTACCGTCTTTATTATATGTGGTATACGTCTCTATAATCCTTACAGTCTTATCTTCTTCAGATAAATATCCTTCATAGAAAACTTCTTGACTACATGTAAATGGACAATCCGGTTTCTTATAATTTCTATAATAATGCTTAACAAAAATTTTTTTCATAAAACCCACATCCCATTCTTATATTTATAAATATGTGTTAAATTAATACATATCTATGTTTATTACTATCTATGCGTTCACAACTAAGTAATGTAGTTTCCTTATGTTCTTTATAATGATCTTTGAAGGTATTCCACATATTGTTAATTTCCTTAGTGTTAGGAATATTCTTACCAGTAAAGTAATAGTTTGGTAAGTATTCTGTTTGTGATTCTAATTCTGCAAAGAGTGTTGGATCATCACTATGAACGCAGTAATCTGTTAATGGGTCATGACCTAAAATAATTCTATCTACTACACCATCAACATCTCTTATAGTAAAGATAAGAACATACATTTCTTCATTTTCTTCTATCTCTTCTTCTACTTCTGGCACTTCTTCCTCTGGGGTCATAGAAACTTCTTCATTTTTCTGTATTGCATATTCTTTTGTAAACTTTCTTGGCTGAGTAGGCTCATCTTTTACACCGCTAAAGCTCTTTATATCTTTAGAGACAGCTTCTAAAGATGTATGAATCATTGTCATTGTATCACTCATGTGATAAATAGTATTCTTAAGCTCTTCAACATATACCTTTATCTGAGCCATTGTCATTTCATCAAGATCTCTTTCAATATTCTTTAAAGTTAACATAAACCATTCCTCCGTTTAATAAAAAAAAAAGGAGTCCAAAGACTCCAAGAAATATTACTTCTTAATTATCTCCCTGTAGATAAATAGGTAAAATATATTATCTATAATGTTGCCTATTAAGGCAAATATAAATAACATATTAAGATCAAACTGTTTAAACATTATGACACTAGCACCAGCCAATGTTGCAATGCTAGATACTATGTTGCTATTATTGTCATAACGTTCTCTACTTTTTTCGTCAGGATTTACCTTAGCTCTCATCCTGACGCCACCACACGCTAAATTGCGAGTAATTAAAGCATAAATCAATATATTCATAATGAAGTATACTTTAAGGTTATGTGAGAACATTGCTATCCCGAATAGAATTATATCTAAAATCATTTCTGACCAAAGAATTATTCTATAAAATCGGAATAGTTTGTCTGAATGTTTATTCCAAATACGACAAAAGATTATTGTACTCAAACAAGCTAAGATACTTTCAAAAGAAATGTATCTTTCGCTAATTACCCGACACATCTCTTGATAGATGTATGGATAACTTAATGAGTAAAATAACCCAGATATGAGATTAGCTACTAACATTAATGTTGATAAAAATCTCATTTTTTTGGCTGATAAATTTTTTGGCATGGCTAGTCCTCCTATTTTCTTTAATTGCCCTTTTCTTTACATTGCCTGTAATACTTACATTTTAGACATTCTTGATGCCTATAATAAATGCACTTAAATATTACTATTGGTAAAGCAAATGCACTCACTATAGTAATCAAAGCTAAAATGCAAAATATTATAAATAGTATATCCACTGCAATTAACCCCCTATAAATATTATATTAAGGATGCAGCTTTTACACTACATCCTTAATACTATTATTATAATATATATCTACTAATAATGTTTAATTCATATTATTAATAGTATACCTTCTCATATGTGGTCTTGACATTCATTACAAGTTCCTTATTAAGAACTTTATCTGTGCCTGTATATGTTTTAACCTCATCCTTTTTAGTATCAGCAAGCTTACTTGTATCAAACCACTGACCGCAAAGAATCTTAGCAATTCTTATACCAGCAAGTCTAGCTCTTGTTTCTACTAAAAGCTGCTTAAGATTTGCAAGAACAAGCTCTGTGGTGAAGTCTTCCTTATGAGAAAGAGCTTCTACAAGATAAGCATCACCATTTGCTGGCTTTTCAACTACTGGTTCATTCTTCTCATTAAACTTAATAGCTGAAAGCTTTGAGAATCCCTTAAGGGATACTTCAAATACTCTCGCTTCATAATAATCAGAATCTGCTACACTTGGTACAGAAGTTGAGATACCATTATAGATACCATTCTTTATACCAAATTCTTCAAGAAGCTTTACCTGTTCTTCTGTGAAGTGCTTTTCTTCATAGGTCTTAACAGTTTCTTTAGTAAGTTCTTTAGCAAGCTTAAGCTGTGCTTTAAATTTGTTCTCCTTACGTACAAGATCAAAGACTTCTTCGATTGTAGCTTTACCCATAGCAGCATTAACAATCGGAATCTTCTTAAGATCAAAGGTTACTGTAGAGCCATCTCCATTGCCTTCTATAGAATGAATGCAGAACTGATAATCCTTAATAAGCTTATCTAAAGTTTCCTTATTAACCATTACAGTTAACTCATCCATGTTTAAGAAACCATCCTTAACAATTGTGTGATTTCTAAATATCTTACAAGGATAATTTTCAGGTAAGTTAACTTTAGCAGCCTGCTTTGGATTTATCGCTACTGTACCCTTAACTTCAAAGCCTATTGATATATTAAGCTTCTTTTCATTATAGGTAATATTTTCAATAGGAGAAGTCATAATGCCTTCATCCTTCTTAAACATATTGAAAGAATCTTCTGTCTTTCTTCCAATTCGTTTATAATTCTCTGTTACCACATATTTATTTTCTTTAGAAGAAGAAAGGAGTGTTAACAGATCGATGAGACAAGTTGCGTTCTCATCAGGAATATACATCATACCTGCTGAACCCTTATCTCTGCTTATATTTCTGAATGCAGCCTTTTTAAGCTTTCTCTTAAACTGTTCACGTTCATCTGGAGTGAACGCATTTATAAGCATATCTGAGAAGGTCTTATCTTTAAGACTATTTCCCAGAATCTGAAGAGCTGAATATCTGTCGCCAAAAGTATATTCAGCGAGAGCCAGTTTATACAGAATACTATCGAGTCTATTATCTGCAAGTTTGTTACCTTCTTCTGAAAATGCATTTTCATTAATTTCGCCTCTTATCAATGCTTCAGTATCATCATATACAACAATGAACTGATTTGTTCTTTTGTCAATATGTGTAAGCTTAATTTCCTCATTATAGATATTAACACTATTACTTGTTAAGTAATAGATCTTAGCACCCGGAATCTTAAGGAGTACATTATCTTTTGTAACATCCTTGATTCTTTCCATATTTTCTTCAAAGATCTGATGATACTCATTAATATCATTAGAGTGAATGAAAATACCGAAGTCTGACATAGAAGCCCATTCATTGAGCTTTGTTTCATTACAATAGTTACCATATCCTATTGTATTAAATGAAATAATCTTATCCTTAATACGTTCAAGGACTTTTTCTACTCTAGCATGTTCTGCTGAAGTAGGCCAAGGAGTTACTGCTTCTCCGTCAGTAAATAAAGTAACTGAGAAATTCTCACATAATGGTGCTAGTTCTTCAACGATCTTTTCAGTTTCTTCAACTGATTCACTAAAACAAGTACAGCCTATAGTACTTTTCAGTGAGTCCAATACTCTAAAGGAGCTTTCCTTATTTTCTGGAATATTCTTAATTCCTTTAAGGACAGTACGATACTGTCCTTCCCCTGAAAACCATATGATTGTATAGTAGTCATTTGCTCCCATCTGTTCTATGGTCTTCTTACAGTCCTCGATAAGTCCTTCTATGTGATAGTGCATAGAACCAGATCTATCAAGAAGCTGAATATGATGTACTTCCTTTGGGATCATAGAAACTTCTTCTTTGTCCTTCTTGTAGTCAAGTACAAATACGTTCTTATTGTCCTTTCCAATAAGTGTGTTTACCTTTGATACTTTTAACATTTGCTATTCCTCCTAATTAAATATTAAATTTTTTGCATAATATTTTATTATGCACATTAATATAATATATAAATATTTTTAAGTAAGAATTTTTTTTTAATTATATATTATAATAGTGTAATTGAACTTACATCAATTATAATTTTATGAAAGGAAGAGTAAAAAATGCTAAAACTAAATTATGTAGGAGATTTGGAGGAAATTAATGATGAGTTAATAAACTCTAAACTCTCATTCACAGATGATATGATTGATAAGATGATTACCATTGAATTGATAATTAATAATCATGATATCTATCATCTAAGAGGAAGAGTGTTAAAAAATTATGGATTTAATCTTGTTATTGTCGAATTTCGAGGATTTACTGAAGGAGGAGGAAATTAATGAGTTATCCTTATTTCAAGGTGATATCATATGATATCTATGAACTAAATATAGTCGAAATATTATTTATTAAAAATAAAGAATATGAAGACAAAGTTAATGGTATAATAGAAACTTTAAAGAAGACATATAAGTTTATACCAAAGTTATTTTTCACAGACAATAAATATATAAATGATGAAGTTATTGTTTGTGATATCCTGTTTAATAATAATGTCGATATTGTAAATGTCGATTATAAAACAGGAGATGAATTTTTAAAGTCTGCAAATCAATATAGCAAATCTTTAAGTAAAATAACTTTCGATGATACAGAAGTAAAATTATATATACCACAATTAAAAGACTTAGAAGAGTCTATATTGATGAGGATATATAACTATATTACAAAATAATAAGGAGTAAAAAACAATGAATAATGAAAAGAAAATGAATGTAATCAAAACAGCAAATGACTACGAAATTTATAACGATAATGAAATTAAAACATTTAATTTCTTACCGACAAAAATCTACACTGTAGAGTTTCATAAAATGCGAGGCTTCTACCTCAAGGAATATGATGGCCTTGATGTCAAAGAAAAAGTTTATGGAGTTCATGAAACTAAGATTAATAAGGTTATGAACTCATTTAAGATGTTTGAAAGAAGCCTTGGTGTAATACTTTCGGGTGACAAAGGAATTGGTAAATCCCTCTTCTCAAAGATGCTCGCTAATGAGTGTCTTAAAAGAGATATTCCAGTTATTCTTGTAAACACGTACTTCCCGAACGTGGCTTCATTTATAGACTCGATTCATCAGGAAGTCATGGTTCTCTTCGATGAATTTGACAAGTCTTTCGGTGAAGTACAGGCAGATAATGGTCACGCATCACCTCAGACAGAACTCCTTACTCTGTTTGATGGTATAAGTACTGGAGACAAAAGATTATATGTTATTACATGTAACAGCCTTCAGAAACTTAATGATTACCTTGTTAATAGACCAGGTCGTTTCCATTATCATTTTAGGTTTGCTTATCCAAACGAGGAGGAAATTAAAACATACTTGGAAGATAAACTTTCTGAAGAATATTATGGAGAGATTCCATCTGTTGTTATGTTCTCTAAGAAAGTAGATCTTAATTATGACTGCCTTAGAGCAATAGCTTTTGAGCTTAATAACGGCTCAACATTTAAGGAAGCCATCGAAGATCTTAACATCATTAACTTTAATACTGCTCTTCCAAGCTACAATATTAAATTCGTGTTTGAGAATGGCATGATTATTAAAAAGAAGAATTTTAGATTTGATATAGACGATGAAGATAATGAGTATTTATGGCTCTCTCCAGATGGATATAGCCTATCAGATGACTTTATCAGAGTATCATTTATCCCAGCCGATAATGAGTGGGATGATAAGCTTCTCACTCATGTAATCAAGGATTCTGATATAAAGACTGAGTGGTTCGAAAATTATATCGATGAAAATGAAAAAGAAAAAGCAAAGTCTATTATTAACACAAAATGTGTTACTATAATCTTTGACAGAATATACAAGAGTACATCGCTCAATTATAGAGTATAAAATAATAACATATAATTAATAATAAGAATATTAATTATACGTATAATTAAAAAATACCCATAAGACCGTAAAGTCTTATGGGTATTTTTTTTTTTTTATGATAAAGTCTGTTTAGTCTTATAACGACCTTCAATCTGGAACCAATACATAATACTATCGAGTTCTGATTGAATATATGATGGATAATTATTCTTACCACACTTATCGATAACGGAAATAATAAGATTAAATATCTTGTATATAGAACTAAAGATTTCTTCAGAGTCATATTCCTTAACAGGAAGTTCCATATCTACTTTAGATTTAGAAGCTATATTTTCTAATTCTTTAGCAGAAGGAATCTTTTCATTTGCTAAAATCATCATCTCTGCAACTTGATCTATATATTCACCAAATTTATCGATATATCCATCCAGAACTTCAACATGTGTTGTATGAAAATCTAATCCAGTAGACTTCCAGTGAAGGATTCTTAGATTATATTGCTGTTTTTGAAGTGCAGCTAATAAAACAAATAACATTTGGATACCTTCTTTCATATATAATAATACAGTGTTATAAAAAAACATTGACTTATATTGTTATATAGAAAGGAATGATACTTTTATGGGTAAGATATATGTTAAAGGAAAAGCATATGGTGAAACCAACGAAGTTATAGAAGAATATATTGAATCTCTTGAACAACAAATAGAAGCCTTAGAAAAGAAAATTAGAGAAAATAATATTGAAGATATAACAACTGTATACTTTGACAGCGAAGATTTATTAAAGCTCAATTCTAAAGCAGATGGCGAAGCTTTCTGTAAAGTAGAAATTAAAGAAGGCGGTAAATCAACAAAATGTTTTGCTACATGTAAAGTTCAAGGTAATACTTCAGCCGGATTTCCTAAGAAAAATTATACAGTCAAATTCTATGAAGATGATACACTTAGTAAGAAATTTAAGATTGATATGGGCTGGGGTAAACAATCTAAATATTGCTTTAAAGCAAATTGGATTGATGCTACACATGTAAGAAATGTTTTAGGTGCTAAAATAATGGGAGAAGCTGCTAAAACAAGACCAGATAGTGATTTTAAGGAATTAATTACATCTGCTCCTAATATGGGTCTTGTAGATGGTTTCCCAATTGTTGTAATGGTTAATGGCCAATTTCATGGTTTATATACATGGAATATTCCAAAGGATGCTTGGCTTTATAACTTAAATGAAAAGAATACTAATCATGTTTTATATTGTTCAGATTTCCATACAGATGTAACAGCATTTAAATCAATATGGAATACAACAACTGACCCTGAATTAGATGACTGGGAATTAGAAGTTGGTACTGAATCTCAAACATTATATGATAATTATAATAGAATGGCTAGATTTATAATTCAGGCAACAGATTCAGAATTTAGAGAAAATATTAATGATTATATTGATCTTTATAGTGTAATTGATTATTATTGTTTCTGTGCTTTATCTTTCCATCCAGACGGTATTACTAAGAATATGATTCTTGTATCATACGATGGCGGTATACATTGGGGTCTTGGATTATATGATATGGATGCTACATTCTGTTTACATTGGAATGGTCAATCATTCTATGATATAGATTCTTATGGTGTAGAATGGGATGAAACAAATAATAGACTTCTTGATAGAGTTAGAAATTGCTTCTCTGAAGAGTTATATGCTAGATATCTTGAACTTAGAGATACTTACTTAAGCTTAAGTTATATTAGTGAAGTTGCTGAGAAGATTAGTAATAAATTTACTGATAAATTAAAGAATCTTGAATTTACTAAATGGCCAGGTATTCCACAACAATCCACTAATACAGTTGATAAATTTAAGGAAATTGTTTATCAGAGAGGTAAGATTGTAGATCAGAGAATGGCTAGAATTGAATGGGGAGAAATTAAAAATCCTGATGAACCATATAGTTTAAGTGATAATCCAATTCAATCTGGAGACGGATGGATAAAAGTTGATGAGGCTATTGCTTTAGATGGTGGTCCTTGTAATTTTGATGATGAATTTGCTTTTTATGGTGATGTATATGTAGACTGGGCTAAAACATATACAGATGATTCAAACTGGAAATATACTAGAATAGCTGCAGCTACAAAAGATACATATAGATATCATGGAGATTTTTGGTATTTTAGTTCAAATAGCCTAACAGCTAAAGGTGATGATTATAATGGCTATTTATTATATATGTCTAATTATATATTAGATGAAAAAAAGGATACAACTGATCCGATAAATACAAAATTTGTTATTTGTAAACGAAGAATATATGAAGATATAGAAGATCATTCAAATGATGAATTTGCAATTCAAATCTTTTTAGATGATGGTAATAGTTTAACACTTCCATGTGATAACCATCAAGATGAGCTTATCAGAGTTCCATCTATGCCATACGATAGTTCTGATCCTTCTGCTCCTTATTCACATACAAATGAATTTTTCTATAAAGCTGGATTCTGTCCTACTGTAGAAAATATTAGTAAATTATTGTATAGAGCAGATGCTAAGAAATCATTAGACCATATAACAATTAATGGCCTTAATATATCAAAATATAGTAATTTAGCAGATAATGAATATCGATTAGGTAATCATGAAGATTTTAAAGAAAAGGATGGTTATAGGTATGTAGTACCTATCACAGCGCATCCATTTGAAGCTCAACCATCAGTAATTAATATAGAAAGATTACCATTACCATATTATGCTAGTGCTGCAGAAAAAGCAAATCCAGGTGCTACAGATGCAAATCATAATTCTATAACATCATATAGTTTAGGTTATAATATTAATAGATATTATTTAACACTTAATTCTCCAGCTTCAACTAAACCATGGGGCAGAGATAGATATAAGATTTCTATTCCAGAACATAAATATACTAAAAATATTAATTTTTTCTTTACTAATACTGAATATACAAATAATACTCCTGTTTATTTAGGAGACTTAGCAAATGCTATTGATACTAATGTTCATTTATTTGATGAGGATAGAGATTTCTTTATCACTTTAACATATAACGCTAGAACATGGGAACATGGATCTGTATTATATCCATCAGTATTACAATGTTTTGATAATCCAACACAAGAAAGAAGAGCTTTAAAAAGCCATATCAAAATATATGAAGTAGCTCCGACGACAGGTATAGATCAAACATTATCAGGAGATATATTTAATGAATCATTACTATCACATATTAATAATGGCAATGAAATTAGAATCGTTTTAGTAAAAAGAGGTCATACATTATGTGCTTTTGCTAGAAATGCTACATTAGGCAGAATTGGTGGTTCATCTGGTAACTTTTTACCGGATAACTTTATTTATAATGCAAATGCTACATTATTAGTTGGTTATGGTGATAATAATCCTAATATGGATTTTAAAGAAATACGTGTTGGTTATGGTTCACTTACTAATGTAGACATCTTATCATATTTAGATTATCAACCAGAGACAGATCTTTATACAAATGGAGATTCATTACCATTCTTTGATGCTTTTGCAAAATTAGATACAAGTATGTACTTAGATGAAAAATATAGTGATGCTAATCTTGCTACATCAAACATTAATACTAATTTAACAATAATGCCATCCAGTCTTTCAGATACTAGAAATTTTGCTATTTTCTCTGAATTTACTATGAATCATGACAGTTATACACAATCAGCAGACTGGTATCCAGGAATTTTCTCATGCTATAATGCTAGAATAAATAACGATACTAGCGATTTAATATTCTTTGGTGTTTGTGATGCAGCAACAGGTAATATAAAAACTTTTGTACTTAATCACAATAATCATTTAAAAGATGAAAATGATAATTTATTAACAAGTACTCCATCAACATTACTTAAATGTATAATATTTAAACGTGGTTGGAGATTAATTGCTATTATACGTAAAGATAATACATTATATTACACATATCAAGATTTAGATTCAGAAAATTATGATCCTAATGATGGTGCTGTATCTCGTCCAACACTTCATGTCGGACATGGTACTGCAGTACATGCTGAAAACTATTATCATAGAGTTAGCGTACAATATGGCGATTTAGAAGATAGTACAATTCAAACATATTTCGGTTCTGATATTAAAATACCAGATGCTTTACAAGCTATCTTAGATGGTGAATAATTTATTTATATTCCCTTAAGACATTTAGCCTTAAGGGAATTTTATTAATAGCAACATCTATTTATAAGTTAATAATTTGTAAAGTAGGTGAAACTAGTGAGATATTCCAAAAGTAAATATTTTAATTTAATATATAATGAAGATGGAGAACCAACACAGCAAGGTATGGAAGCAGCCGGTGGTCCTGGAATGCAAGCAGATCCTAATCAAGTGATGATGGATCCAAACGCTATGCAAGCTCCTTCATTTTCTATGTTAGATATTGAAAAAGATGAAGACAGTAAGACAGATAAGAAATTTCCAGAAGAAAAAGATGGTATTTCTCCAGAACAAGATTTAACTAACTTTGTTAACTATCAAAGATTATTATATTATGATAAGTTCCAAGCAATATTAAAATTAATAGAACAAACAAAAGTCACTTTTAATAATAATAAATATTATATAAATGCTGATAACGTTCCTGACGGGAAACAACATAAGATTATTAACTTACTTATATCTTCTTTAGAAGAAATTGAAGAACAGATAAATTTTTTTTTACAAAAAGGTATTGCTACAGTTAATATTGATAAGACAAGAGCTATATATAATGCTATTTATAAAAAATTAGATATATGCGTTACTGCTTTTGAAGATACTGTTAAAAATGCATTTGTTGAAGATAAAAGTAAAAAGAAAAAGTAATTTTAGAAAGAAGGTAACTATTTATGAAACTTGTAAAGCTTTTAAGTAAGCCTTTAACTTCAGTAGCTGGTATCGTAGGTGTACCTAATGCTGAAGATGTTGTAGTTCCATCAAAGAAATCACTTTTAGTTTCAGATGATCGTTTTACATTATTACAGCATAATCATGTAAAGACATATCTTATTAAAGATTTCTCAGAAGTAGCAGTTGTTAACCTCGGAGACTTTGATAAGAAGAAGACATATGTTATTGCTGATATTGTTAAGCCTTCAGAATTCTCAGGATTTGATCCTTCAGAATATGAAATTGGTGATCATATTTTTGTATATGCTGACGGTCCAGTACATCCGGGTGAACCACCTAAGATGAAGAAGCCTAAGCCGGGTTATGCTTTTACTCCACAAGAATATATTGACGCTCTTAACGAGTATAATACAGCTATGAAGGCTTATACTGAAGAACTTGAAGCTTATGAAGCTGCTGTTAAGGCATTCATTACTACAGGTGAAGCATCATATCAGGAATATGGTTGGCTCATCAGAATTGTAAGCGATACTCAGTATTATGTAATCGCAGACTTCTCATTTGAGACAACTAAGGATACTGCACAGTTTGGTGTTATGGGTAAACTTCCGAAGGAAGTTGCAACTAAGGTTACACAGGCTCTCGGTGGTTTTGCAGCTGACGATTCTATTAAGGGTCTTACTGTTGCTGAAATCATTGAAAAAGCTCTTGGTCTTGAAGTAGAAGAAGAGTTAGTCGGTGAATTCCTTCCAAAAGACGAACCATAATGATTAATTGATTCCCGATAATGATTATTCATTATCGGGAATTATTAAAATAAAAAATTTAAGAAAGGAATGTTTATTTATGAAATTAATTAAACTTTTATATAAGTTTGATACTCCTTTAAAGGAAGATGTCAAGGCATTTTTCCCAAGAGATCTTGAAGAAACTCTTAAAGCTAACTATATATTAGTTTCTGATGCTAAATTCAGACTCTTAGAATTCGCTAAGGTTGGTATGTATGTTTATCATACATTCTCAGAAACTGAAGCTGATGATATGGAAGCACTCTTTGGTTTAAGAGAAGATTACATTATTATTAAGAATGTAGTTGATCCTGCAGAATTTGATATTGATACTTTTGATCCATCAACATATAATCTTAATGACTATATCTTCTTCTATAAGGAAGCGCCAGTAGCTCCTGAAAAGCCAGTAGCTCCTAAATTCCATTCAGGTACATTCAATTATGAACTTACAGAAACAGAAAAGAAGATTCTTTGGGATGCTTATTTAGCAAAGGAAGAAGAATATAAGGCTCTTTATGAAGCATATGAAGAAGAATATGCTACATTTAAGGAAGAAGAATTAGATCTTCCTATCTATGGTTGTCTTGGAATTATTACTAGAAAAGAAAATGATATTCCGGGAACAATCTTAAAGTACTATGATGATAAGAAGCTTCTCATCCTCTTAGATGCTTCATTTAAGACAACAAAGGATGTAGAACAGTTTGGCATCTATGGTAAGATTCCGAATGGTAGACCAACATTAGTATCTGCTGATATTGGTGGTCTTAAGGCTGGTACATCATTAAGAACATGGAACTACAAGGAAATCCTTGAAACAGTATTTGGTCTTGAACCTGAAAAGGAAAAGGTTGGTACAATTCAGCCTGAAGCTGAGTCAGATAAGGTTTCTGCTACTGTTTCTTATGGTGAAGGTAAGACAGCTATCGGTTCTCTTACAGATACAGCTACTATTACAGCTACACTTAAGCTTTCAGAACAGTCAGAAGCTACTACAGTTAAGCTTATGAATGGTACTGAAGTTGTTGATACAACTGCTGTAGCAGATACTGTAACATTTAGTGTAACAGGTCTTTCATCTACTACAATATATAAGATTGTAGCAGTTCATACAGATTCAGAATCTGGTGAAGAAGTTATTGATGCTCAGACATCAGTATCAGTTGTTGTTAACTTTGTTGCTCCTACTGTAACAGGTCTCACTGCAACTCCTACATCTGTTGATAATACTTCTACACCTGTAACATTTGCTGTAACAGTTAAAGAAGGTTCTTCTGCAATTACATCTGTTAAGCTTTATAAGTCTGATAATACTGAAGTAATGGCTATGGCTCTTACTGATGAAGAAACATATGGCTGTGTAGTTAACTCTATTACTTCTACTTCAGGTTATTATGCAAAGGCTGTAGATGCTAATAACAAGGAAGTTAAGTCTAATACAGTTAATGTAACTCTTAATATAGTTGCTCCTACTGTAACACTCTCTGCTGATAAGACTACTGTAACATCTAAGTCTGAAGCAATTGTATTTACTGCTATTGTAACTGCTTCTAAAGCTATTACATCCGTTAAGCTTTATAAAGAAGATGGTACTGAAGTAGGTACAATGACTCTTGATGGTGCTAACTATACTTATACTGTAAATGGTATTACTGAATCTACTGGATTCTTTGCAAAGGCTACTGATGAAGATTCTATTGAGGGTAATTCTGCAGTTAAGAATATTACATTAAATATTTCTGAACCTACTATTACTCTTACAACTGATAAGAACTCTGTAACATCTTCTACTGATTCTGTAGTATTTACTGCTACTGTAACTGCAGGTTCTGGTTCTATTACTAAGGTAGAACTTTATAAGAGTGATGATACTAAGGTAGCTGATATGGTTCTCGATGGTTCTAATTATGTATACACTGTAACTGGTCTTTCTGAAAATACTACATTCTATGCAAAGGCTACTAACTCTGAAGATCTCTTCAAGAAGTCTGCAAACAAGGCTATTACTGTAAATATTACTGCTCCTACTGTAACTCTTGCTACAGCTCCAACATCTGTTGGTAATACTACAACTCCAGTAACATTTACTGCTACTGTAACTAATACTTCTGGTACAATTACTTCTGTAGAGCTTTATAAGAGTGATGATACTAAGGTTGGAGATATGACTCTTGATGGTTCTACTTATACTTACACTCTTAATACTCTCACTGAGACTACTGCATTCTATGCAAAGGCTACTAATAGTGAGACAAGAAGTGGTGTATCCGCTAACAAGACCGTAACTCTTACTATGGCTGGTCCTAATGCAACTCTTACAGCAAATCCTGCATCTCTAACAACTGTTGGTAAAGTAACTCTTACAGCAAATGTAACTGCAGGTTCATCTGCTATCACTCAAGTAGAACTCTTTGATAATAGTACTGCTACTGGAACAGCAATTGAAACTGAGACATCTGGATTTGATGATCTTTCATGGGAGATTCAGGGTGTTGATGAAACCTGTGCATATTCTATTAAGGTAACTGATGCTAATGGTTTAACTAAGACTGCATCTGCTAATATTACATTTACTGTACAGAATCCAGTAATTACTATGACTGCATCTCCTACAACTATTACAACTAAGAAGGATAATGTAACTCTTACAATTACTGCTACTAAGAAGTCCTTTGATCTTACTAAGATTGAACTCTTTGAGGGTGCAACTGCAACTGGAACAGCTCTTGAAACTTGGACAACTGATCTAACAACTGCTAAGACTAAGACAATTGCAGATGTAAATACTAATAAGACTTATACTGTTAAGGTAACTGATTCTAAGGGTAATACTGGAACAGCTTCTGCTTCTGTAACTTATAACTATGTACATCCTGCTATTACTGTAACTAGTGTAACACCTTCTTCTACAGATAGTCCTATAACACCTTCTTCTGTAGTTACTGTTGCAGTTGCATGTACAGCTCAGACAGGCGCAACTGGTTCTACTGTAAAACTTTATAGAAATAGTGTTGCTACCGCTAACCTTATTGAATCTAAAGAATATGCTGCAAGTACTTCATTTAGTGTAAGTGGCGGTCATACAAATGGTGATAAGTTCGTTGCTGTAGTTGAATACACTGCAGATGGTGATTCTTATACAGCTCAGAAGACTTCTGCTGCTATTACTGTAGAAATTCCACCAACACAGGTTTATTATGGTAACTGTCTCTGGACTCCAACGCTTAAAGCATTATTTGTAGCTAGTGACGGTAATAGAGATACATTACCATCTGACTGGACCGATGCTGTTGCTAAAGAATTTATGACAACTACTGTTTCACAAGTTCATTTAGCTAAATTTGCTGCTGTTGCTGGTGAATATGATAGTAATACAAATGCTGAACGTATGACTGAAATGGATAATGATACTCCAATGCAAGCAGCTTATATAGTTCCATCAACATTCACAGTTCATTTTACTCAGAATGGTGCTAATGTAGATAGCTCAATGGTAACTCAGAGTGTTACAGTTGATGGTGTAAATTATACTGTTTATATGTGGAACGGTGTTTCATGGGATAATGTTGAACAGTGTAAGATATACTTATCATAAGCTGTTTAGAAAGGATTGGTATATATGGCTATTAAATGGAGTGACAATATGTCATATGAAGGAAAAGGAAATAACTTTGAAAGAGATTATTTTGAAGTCCTTCAAAATGTATTAGACCCTGATACTGGGGAGATTATTAAAAAAGGTTTAGTAAATGTTTCTGATAGAAAGATGCCAGAAATGTTTATTGCAATGTGTGGAGAAACACAAAAGATTTATCTTTATAATAAATCAAACGATGTTGATCCAGTTTTAGGAAAGTGGAGAGAAGTAGGTTCTGCAGAATTAGGCGGTATTCTTAACTTCAATACTATTGCTGTAATGGCTTTATTTACTCCTAAGTCAAAAGCAGCTTTAGCATATTGTGCTGAAGATGAAAAGACTTATTTATATCTTGTATCAAATGAATCAGATCCTACTACTGGTAAATGGAGAGTTTTCGTTACTGGTTCAGTAAATAAAGAAATGGTAAGATGTATTGCTGTTGATACAATTGACCCTTCAAGTCCACCAACTGGTTATGATAATGGAAATTACTTATATGATTGTACTAATGATAAAGTATATCTTTATAATGTAACATGGATTGAAGATACTCCAGCAGCTGGTCATGATGAATATTCTTTTGAAGAAGTTACAGATGTTCCTTCAGGTACAACTCCAACAGAAGTAGAAGACATTACTCAAATATCTGCAACAGAATCAACTGTTGGTGTATACTATCATGATACAACTACTGATAAGTATTATATTGGTATTAAAACATGGGTTGAAGATACCCCAGCAACTGGTCATGATGAATATTCAGTAACAGATGTTACAGATAACGTAACAATGTTTGAATGTACTATTACCGAATCTTTATATGAAAGTTTAGATAATGCAGTACAAATGAGAGATGTTACATGGTACGTTGACTAATTAAATATATCCCTTAAGGCTATATAGCCTTAAGGGATTTTTATAAAAAACAGCATATTATTATGTAATATATATAGAAAGGAAAATGATATTTATGGGTAAAATTATATATAAAGGTAATGAATATGCAACAACTAGTATATCTGCAAAGCATATAACTGTTGTAGCTATTAATGTTTTTCAAATAGATAAAACTCCTCATGATTATTATGATAATCACAGATCAAAATGGAAAAATGTTTGTGAATATGGTATGGTTGTAAGTAATGTATCTGATGGTTCTTATACTAAAAATGTTCCAGATTTTTTAACAGATGGTGATATTTTTAAAATATATTATGATGCTAGCGGTTCGTCACCTCATTACCGTTATAAAAAATTAAATAGAGAAGATTATATTATTGATAATATTCTTTTTTTATATAATCAAGATACAGAATCATTACAAGGAAATGGAAACGATCAAAGTTTATATACTTGGTATACTAGTAAATCTTATTATGATAAAAATATTCCATGTACTGTTATAAATATTAGATATAATAATAATTCATCACAACCAGATATAGCTCAACCAGGTATTTATTTAAATAATAAAATAATAACCGATCAAATTGATATGGGAAACTTTGGTTTTAATAAAAGAACTAAAGTAGTTTTTACTGATCCATTAGACGGTGATTGTAATTTCTATCAGTATAATGGATTAGTATTTGAAAAAATATTTAGACGATCAAATTATAATGATTCTTTTGAACGTTTTGACTCTAAATTTAGAAATAATGCACCTCCACCAATTTCAGATAATCTTAATGTTGGTGAAATTTTATTTATAAAAGATGATTCATATAGTGATAATGATACGGATATTTCTTTAGATTTATCATTTAAACCTAATGATGTATATAGTGTAATAAATGAATACCATCAACTATCAACAGAAGAAGAAAGACGAAATTCTTATGAAAATGTTATAGAATCTATTGAAAATACTATTCTCAAAATTGATGGAAAGAAAATATTTAAGTTAGCATCATATTATTATAGCCCTAGTGCATATTCTACAGCATACAATTTTACATTTATACTAAAAGATGGATTATCTAATAATACATTAAATGCAATATCTGATTCAGGATATAGATCTTATAATACAAATATTGAAAAAATTGCTTTTTTTAAATTAAATATTGAACACCATAGTCTTAAATCAGATTCTGTTAAAATTAATATATTTAGAAAAGTGCCTATTACTAATGATACTAAATTAGTACCACATAAAAAAAGTAAATATGATATAGGTTCTATTTATCAAACTGTGTCATCTGAAACTCAGATAAATATTTTTGCAGATTATGATACACCAGCTGTAGATATTACAGATTCAAGTAATCCAGTTATTGCAGATCTACATTTTACAATAAATAACACTAAATTAAAACCATATAAAATAAGATCTGAATTTGTAAACTTTGATTTCAATATAGATCCTCCAGTAGATGTAGCTCAAGAAGATAATATGAGTCCTATAACATCTAATGCTGTATATGAAGCATTACAAACAGGTTCGGCTGATACATTTATTGGTACACATGATGAATGGAATCAGAAAACTACTGAAGAAAAGAAAGCATATACTATTGTAAACTTTACAGATGATTATTATAGTGTGGATTCTCAAATAGAAGTTAAAATAATTTATAGTAGTTCAACAGATTTAATATCTCATGATGCTGCAACATCTATTACAGCATCTGCTAATAATAGTCATGTTAGATTAGCCAAAATCAATAATTATCATTATAAACTTATATTTGAAGCTTTTAACTTTATAGGACGTGGTGATGGTGGATATGTAATATTATTCACTATGTCTAAATCGTTAATTAGTAATAAAAAAATTGCATTTACATGTGAATCAGTAATGTCTGATACGGGTTCTGATAAATTCTTCTCTATATATGCAACTACTAATAATGATAATAATGTTACCATAGAATTAAGATCTCCTTCTATAGAAAATAATACTACTTATAATCTTTGTGGAAATCTTGATTTATATCTTAAAGACTAATTAAGAAAGGAGAAATAATTATATGAGTATTGGAATTGTTGATAAACAGACTGGTAATGTAAATACCATTGCAGGTGGTAATTCATCTTCAGTTTTAAATTTACTTAATAGTTTTATTGATTTAAAAGCATCTAATACTATTTCGGCTTTTAATAGAAAATGGGTAGATGTTAATACAACATTATCTACTACAATGCCACAGACTGGATTTTTATTATTCTTTATTAAAAAAGCTAGAGATGGTTATTCTTTTTATGTTGATAGAAATGGTAAAACTGTTTGGAATTATGATAATTTTGCAGGTGAAAATGATTCTACACCAAATGTAAACCTTGTTTTAGGTGAAGCAACTTGTATGATTCCTGTAATGAAAGGTGATACTATTACAGTATCAAGTAATGCTTTAGGTACTACCGATGATGAAAAATATTTAATAACTAACTGTAAAATTTTATATAATAATCAATCTGTATATACAATTGATGGAGATAATATTACTACTACTTTGTTCTCTCAAAAAGTTAAAGAGCTTCAAGGTACATTAACATTATCAGGTAGAAATGGAAATGGTGATGCACTTACATTTACAAATATAGTAAATATGGGTGGATTATTAAAATATGTAGGAACTGGCACAGATGGAAAGAAGTATTATGAAGGTGCTTTTAGATTTTCTTTTGATGTATCAAGTCCTACATCAACAAATAAATTTTTAGATATTAATTTTAATTATTCAAATAATTTTTTCTGTGATGTAACATCTGTTTCATTTGATGGAGATCCTCATAATATATATCTAAGAGGATTAAAAAAAAGTCAAATATCTTTAGAATATTCAGAATCAGATCCATTAGATTCTACAGCTAGAACTATTGAATTAAGATTTACTGGCACATTTTATGTAGAACCGAATCCATAATATTTATTTTATCCCATAAAAGATTATTTTTTATGGGATAATTTTATCTATTATAAATATAACTAAAATACTTTATTATTAAATATTTAAAGAAAGGATGATATTTATGCCAAAAATTTATAAAAAAAATAAAATAATTTCTGAAACAAATGACTCTTGGTATGGTACTCATGAAGAATATGAATTACAAAAATCGAATATTCCTTTTGGTACTAAAATTGTATTTACAGATACGGAAAATAAATCTATAAGCTTTAAACCTATAAATGATGAAGATCCAATATCTCCAATTGCAACTATTGCTGATTTAGGTGATATACAAACTGCACTAGAGGTGATTCTTAATGGATAATGAGAAGACTATTGCTGAGCTTTTAATTGAGCTTAAAGATGCTAAAGATAATATAAAAAATGCCCTTTCTAGAAAAGGTATCGAAGTTTCTAATGATATGACAACATTTGCTGATGATATAGATTCTATAGAAAAAAAAGTTTCTATTCCAATAGTATTATCAAATGGTACATTTACTAGTGTAACTGCAGACTATAATTCAGTTACTCATGAATATTCAATGCCAGATATTTCATTTTTAAATTGCAATGATTTCTCAGTTACAAATGTTGAACTTCCTTCTGAAGTTACAATACTTCCTGATAATTGTTTAAAATTCTGTCAAATTACTAGTATTGATTTATCTAATATTAAAACAATTGGAAGATATGCTTTAGCCAATACTGCTATTGCAACTATAGTTATACCATCAACTGTAGAAAAAGTAGATGCTTATGCTTTTGATAATTCTGGTTTAACATCAGTTACTTATGATATCACTTCAACTGCTGTAGATTCAAGAGCATTTACTAATACTGTATACTATACTAATAAAATGGCTAATGTTACTGATGAATTAGTTGAAGGTAATTCACTTATTGTGGTAAAACCTGAAGCAATTGAAGAAGGTACTTATACAATTCCAGAAGGTGTTACTACTATTGAACCAGGTGCTTTAGCTGAATTAGATACTTTAACAGAAGTTGTAATTCCAGAAGGTGTTACTACTATTGGTAATAATGCTTTTGAAGATACCGGTTTAACATCAGTTACTTTACCTTCTACTATTACAGAGATTGGTGAAGATACATTTGCAGGTTCTAGCTTGACTGGTTCAGTTACTCTTCCTGTTAATGTCGAAACAGTCGGTGAAGGAGCTTTCGCTGGAACAAATATTACACAAGTATTAACTGATCCAGAAAATCCTAATGAAATTGAATTCGGTATTGATGCATTTAAAGATACACCTTATTTAAATAATATGGGTATTACTGCTGATGGTGGTGCTTTAGCTGTTACATCAGATCAAATAACTGATTTAACAATCCCTAGCACTATTAAAATAACAAATGTAGATACATTATGTAATACAACTAATAATACATTAACAACTATTACTCTTAATGAACCTATTAATTGCATTAAATCATATGCATTTGCAAATATTCCAAATCTTGTAAGCTTTACTTGTCCTTCTGTAGATATTGTAGAGGCACATGCATTTGATGGAAATACTGCATTTACTGCATTTAATGTAGGTTCGTGTAAAGAAATTCGTGATTATGCATTCAAAAATACTGCTATTGAAACATTCGATATTCCTGAAGGCTTAGAATATATGGGTAATAATGTATTTGATGGAAATACTTTATTAACATCTTTCTTAATGGATAGAAATAAATGTATTAATAAAATGGATAATGCATTTGATGGTTCTGCAATAGAAAGACTTAGAGTTAAAGTAAATACTCTTAAAAATACATTTATAACTAATCTTACATCTTTAACAAAATGTGAAATCATTATTGATAAATTTCCGCCTAATTTTGGTGCTCTTGGTAATTTAACTAATTTAGAAGAATTAGTTCTTAATTGTAAAGAAATTGATATGAATTCATTTAATAGATCTTCATCTAATACTAATGAATTATCTATTGAATTAATAAATGTTGAAAAGATTGGTCCATCATGTTTCAATTATGCTATTAACATGCCTAATGAAACATTTTATCTTCCTAATAGTTTAAAAAGTATTGGTAATGACTGTTTTAAAAATGCAATCGTTAATAATTTAAATATTGGTAGTGGTTTAAAAGAAATAAATAGTTTTAATAATTTAACAGTACTTGGATCAGAAGGTCTTACAATTCCTTCCAATATTAAAAAAGTTGGAGGATTTATGGCACTTAATACTTCTGCATTGACAATTGAAAATGGTGTAGAAGAAATAATGTCTGGTACTATAAAATTTGAATTTGCATTTAAACAATCTACTGGCTTTACAAGTTTAAATATCCCTAATAGTGTTAAAGAAGTAGGTTATGGTTCTTTTAGTGGGAATACTACATTAGAAGATGTTTCAATGTCAGAATCTACAAATCTTGGAAGAGATGCTTTTAGCGGATGTACTAGTTTAAATACAATTATAGACCAGACAACTCATACATTACTTTTCTTGAAAATAGGAAGTACTATTCCTGATGGGGTTATTAAATTAGGGCCTAGATCTATTAAATCTTATACTGGTGATGCTCCTGCGTCTGTAACAGTTCTTGGTTTTAAATGTTTACAAAGTTCAACTGGTGATATAAACTTTTTAGGTAATGTAACACGAATTGAAGACTACGCTTTTTCAAATTCTACCATGACTGTTAGATTTAAAGGTAATATAATTCCTGATACTACATATTTAGAATATTTTTCTCCATGTTTATCAGATTTATCTTGTCAGCAATCAGATAATAATAAAACTTGGAATACTTATGTATGTCAATATTATACTGACTTACAAACAGTAGTAGAGCCAGGACAGATTATAGCTGGAAGTTTATTTAAAGTAATTGATAATTTAAATAGAGAACCTACAATTGAAGATCCATTTGTAGTTGAAGATCCTGAAACCGGAGATTTATCTTGTCAAGTACCTGAAGGCGTAACTGGTATTGGTGATATGTGTTTTATGAAGTATCAAAAAGCAGTATATCTTCCAAATTCAGTTAAAAAGATAGGAACTTATGGTGCTGTAAATGGTAATATGCATCTTAAAGATCCTTCAAATTCTCAATTAGAATATGTAGGTTATGCAGCTTATACTAGTAAAATGAGTATGTCTAATGGTAAAGCAATGAGTGGTTTGGATGTTGATGCATTCCCACAAACTAATAATCTTTGCACTTTCCAAAATGATAGTATAATTTTTGCAGCATCAGGAAATAAAGGTATTGAAGGATTTAAATTTCCTAAAAGATTACATATAAATATATCATCTAATCTTAAAAAATTTTTTGATACATGTATAGAGGATGAATGTCATTTAGAGTCTACGGATGGTAGTCAATTTTATATCGGATCTGGCAGTTGTTGGTTTATGATGAATAATACTGATGGTACAAGTTCTGGAAATATTTGGTTTGGTATTAATAGAGGACAAAATATAACTCTTCCTGAAGAAACAAATATATACATACCAATGTATAACAGAGGATCTACATCTATATCTTTTAAATCATTTTATAAGAATATTCCTACTGATCCAAAATATAAAGATTATATTACACCATTTGCATTACCAAATAAATTGTTAGAATGTACTGAAGATAGTACTGGAACACTTACTCCTGATAGAATAGTATTTCCAGAAGGTCATAAAGTTGTATTGTCATATGCATTTAATAATTTATATAGTGGTAACAATGCTAATATAACTATTGAAAAAGCTCTTAATATACCAGAGATAGTATTATCAAGTACTATTGAAGAGATCAGAGGTAATATTTTTGGTGTAGCTAAAAAACAAACAAATAATGGACTTTCTAATACATCCGCTATTTGTTATATTAATAATTTAAAACCATTTAAGATACCTGCTAGTTGTAAGAAATTATGCACTGCAGCGCTTATTGGTGCTGGTGGTTTTATTGGTATTGATTTTAATGATAAACTTGAATATATAGGAGACTATGCATTATTCAATTGTGGAAGTATAGTTGCAAACTCAAATACTGATGATATAAAAAATGCCATACTTCCTATAACAGTTCCACCATCAGTAACTTATATAGGCGATTATGCATTTGGTAAATGTGGTTATAAGAAAATTGAATTCACTAATGGTAATGCAGTTTACGGTAAATATTTATGTTGGAATGCAAACAAATTAGAAGAAGTAATTATTCCAGAAGGTGTTACCGAAATTCCAGATTATGCTTTCTATGGTTGTACTTCTTTAAAAACTGTTAAACTTCCTAGCACTTTAAAGACTATAGGTATTGGTGCTTTCTATGGTTGTACATCATTAGTATCTATTAATATACCAGACAGTGTAGAAGAATTAAAAAATACATGCTTCTATGGTTGTACATCATTAGACTTAATCCATATACCAAATTCAATTAAAGTAATAGGTGAAGAAGTTTTTGTTAACTGTAATGCTTTAGATTCTCATGTATTTGAGTTACCTAATTGTATTGAAAGTATAGCTTCTAATGCTTTCAATTTAAACGGTACAGATACTTCCTCTACAAAAAAGTGTTATATCAAAATAGATAAAAGAACTAATAGCGTTATTAATTCACCATTTGACAATGGAAGAAATCTTAATGAAGTAACATGGCTTAGAAACTAAAAAAAAAAATATCCCTAAAGATTATATAATCTTTAGGGATATTTTTCAAAAGTTATTATTAATCATTAATCTTTTTATAAAATAATTTATAATATTGTATTTTATTAAAAAGCCTTTACCAAAAACAGCTATTTATAAAATATATTGAAAGAAAGGAAAGTGATATTTATGAGCAAAATTATCAGAAAAGGTAACATCTTAGCTGAAAGTAATGACACTTGGATGGGTACTAAAGCTGAATATGAAGCTGTTAAAGAAACCATACCTTTTGGTACTAAGATAGTTATTATTGATGGTGATAATAAAGGTGTATTCTTTATGCCTGAAGAGTCTATTGAACCATTAATTCAAACTGGTACAAAGGGTGATCCAGGTATAGGTATTAGAACTGCTAGTGTAAATCAGCAAGGTAATCTTATATTAACATTAACAAATAACACTCAAATAAATGCTGGTAAAGTTGTTGGTGCAGACGGTGCTGATGGTAAAAGTGTAACATCTGTTACAAAAACTAAAACTGAAGGCTTAGTAGATACATATACTGTTACATATACAGACGGTACTACAAATATCTTCACAGTTTCTAATGGTGCAAATGGACAAGATGGTAAAGGTATAAAAAGTGTTACAAAAACTGCCACTGTAGAAAATGTAGATACATATACTATTAAATATACAGATAATTCTACAACTACATTTACCGTTACAAATGGTATTAATGGTGCCACAGGTGCAGCAGGTAAAGGTATAAAGACTATTGCAAAAACAGGTTCATCTGGCAAAATAGATACTTATACTATTACATATACTGATAATGCAACAACTACATTCTTAGTTACTAATGGTAGTGATGGTAGAAACGGTAATGATGGTGTTGGTATTGAAAGTATTGCTTTACAAGGTCATTTAGGAAATGTAGATACTTATGTAATTCAATATACTAATGATACTTCAACTACATTCAATGTTACAAATGGTATTAATGGTGTAGACGGTAATGATGGTAGTGATGGTATTTCTATTGTTAGTGCTGTTGTTAATGGACAAGGTGAACTTGTCCTCACATTAAGTGATGGTAATACTATTAATGCAGGTGAAGTTAAAGGTAAAGATGGTACTTCCATTAACATCATAGATAGCTTAAGTAGTTCAAGTCAGCTTCCTTCAACAGGACAAGTTAAAGGTGACTCTTATTTAATCTCTGGTGACTTATGGGTATATACTAATAGTTCTGATCCAGACGCTGTTAATGGTTTTAAAAATGTAGGTAGAATTCAAGGACCTACTGGTAAAGGTATTGTAAGTGCAAATATTACTGATGGTAAATTATATTTAACATATTCTGATTCAGCAACCCCAGTTTTAATAGGCGATGTTAGAGGTGATACTGGTAGAGGTATTTCAACTGTTGCCAAGACTGGTTCCGCTGGTTTAATAGATACTTATACTATTACATATACAGATGCAACTACCTCTACATTTACAGTAGTTAATGGTGCTAACGGTGCCACAGGTGCTGCTGGTAGAAGTGTAACCAATATTGCTAAAACAGGTAGTGCTGGTTTAGTAGATACTTATACTATTACTTATTCAGATAGTACTACATCTACATATACAGTTACTAATGGTGCAAATGGTGAAGACGGCCAAGATGGTGTTGGCATTGCTTCTTTTGAAAAGACTGGTTCTGTAGGATTAGTAGATACATACACTATTACATATACAGATGGTAATACTGATACATTCACTGTTACTAATGGTGCAGATGGTGAAGATGGTTCTACAGGTGCAACTGGTGTAGGCATTGTTTCTGTAACAAAGACTAATACTTCAGGATTAGTAGATACATATACTATTACATTTAGTGATGATACAACTACTACATTCAATATTACTAATGGTGCTAATGGTTCTACAGGTGCTGCCGGTAGAGGTATTCAAGGTATTGCTAAAACAGGTACGGTATCAAATGTAGATACTTATACAGTAACTCTTACTGATGGCACAACTACAACATTTGATGTTACAAACGGTACTAATGGTGCAAACGGAATATCTGTTACAAATGCGACAATTAACTCTAGTGGTGAATTAATCTTCACATTCTCAGCTGGTGATCCTGTAAATGTAGGACGTGTTGTAGGTAATAACGGTGTATCAATTTCTAGTATAGCAAAGACTGATACTGAAGGCTTAGTAGATACATATACTATTACATTTAGTGATAGTACAACTACAACATTTAATGTTACTAATGGTGCAAACGGTGCTGCAGGTGCAACTGGTAGAGGTATTCAAGGTATTGCTAAAACAAGTACTACTGGTTTAACTGATACATATACTATTACATATACAGATAACACTACATCAACTTATACAGTTGTTAATGGTACTGTAGGTGCTACTGGTAAAGGAATTGCTGATATTTCTTATACATCAACTTCAGGATTAGAAGATACATATACTATTACATACACAGATGGTGATACTGATACATTTGTAGTTACAAACGGTGCTGCAGGTGCAACTGGTAGAGGTATTGTTTCTATCACTAATACAGCTACAGAAGGATTAATTGATACATACACAATTGCTTATAGTAATGGTACAACTTCTACATTCACTGTTACTAATGGTGCTAAAGGTCAAGATGGTGCTAATGGTGCAGATGGTGATGATGGTAGAGGTATTGTTTCTGTTGCTAAAACAAGTACTTCAGGATTAGTAGATACATATACTATTACATATAGCGATAGTACTACATCTACATTCACTGTTACTAATGGTGCAGATGGTGCATCAGGTGGTATTGTACAACGTTATGTACCAAAGTATGCACACCGTGAAGGAAACGATGTTTATTTTGAAGCAAAGATTGATCCAGGTTGTGATTATGTATTCGATACCACCTCATACACTTGGACAGGTTTACAACCAAAGGATTCAAATGGCTCTAATACTCGTGGTGAAATAGCTCATGGTCCTAATGATACAAGAGTTGCGTTTACCGCAGCATCAAATGAAACTCAATGTCAAATGCGATTCTATCCGGGTGTCGGTGTAGAATTTGATCAAATTGATTGGACAAAGATTTCATTTATTAAAGTCGGTGAAACTGCGGCTGAATGTTCAGGTCATAATGCTGCTGATATTGAACGACTTGATGGTTCTGCAGTAATGCCTCCAAAACAATCAACAAATATTATTGATATTCTTGAAGGAGCTACACAAGCAAATCCTGTTAAGATTACACTTATGGGTGACTCAATTACAAATGGTTACTCTGCAGATAGTGGTAAATCTTGGGCTGCTTTATTAGAATCATATATCGAAAGCAAGTATCAGTATGTTACAGTAGTAAATACTGGTGTATCTGGATGGAAGAGTTCAGATGCTGTATCAAATCTTGAAACTGCATTACCATCTGGTACAACTGTTGCAATTGCAATGTTTGGTACAAACAACCGTCAAAGCCAAGCATATATGGATGCATTATATGGTGACTACACCACAATGTACAATCGTGCTAAGAGTATGGGTGCTAAGTTCATACCAATGTGCTGTACAGCAGAAACATTGGTAAATGAATCAATCACTGCAAAGTATGTTGCAACAATGGATGCTGTTGAACGTATTATCGCAAAATGGGCAGTGGATCATAATATGGAAATGATCAACCTTTACGAAGGTTTACTCAAGTACTGTAATTATGATTCGGATAAGTTTGATAAGCTGTTCAATCAAACAGAAACAACAACTGTCGGTGGTCAAACATATCCATTTCACATTCATCCGAATAATGATGGTCACTACATCATGTATCGTTTGATTTGTGAAGCTTTAGGATGCAATGCGCCAGTAGCTCAGTATACAGCACCAGTTGGCGGTGGCGGATCAACAAAATACTTACATAGAATATATCTCTATAGAAAAGGATACTATTATGTCGGATTTGATTTATATACAAGTTCAGATACATCATTCCAAGGTGATACTCAGGAAATGTTTAATGCACTTGCTGCAGAATTCACAGCTCAAAACTTTACTAACTTCTCATGGAGAAGTATTCCTCATGCAACTGGTTGGTATAGAGAAACATCTGATGGTACAGCTATTACAATTGGAGCGATATACTATGATGGTACTGATTTCGTTGGTATTCGTGAAGGTGTTTCATTAACAACATTTAATAATGCTACAATCAAGCTCACTAACATGAAATCATTCACTACTGCACCAAAGGGTACTATATTTGATAATAATATCATAGCCATTGGTTAATGAAGAGGACCTTCAATAGAATTATCTTCTAGATATATTTACATTAATAGTTCTTATTTAATCTAAAAAAATCCCTAAAGACTATATAGTCTTTAGGGATAACTTTTTAAGGATAAATTGTTACAAGCTTTTTAATTACTCGTTTTTCAATTTCTCTTTTTTCAGTTTCTACAACTTGTACCAGTACGATGGTAAGTTCTTTTCCTTTGCTTCCTGGCAGTCTACCAATAGATAGCTTATTTTCTTTAAAATTCTTATTTCTAAATAAGAAATCATCAGCTCGCCAGTCTGTATCAAACAATAATTCACTGTATATTGGTAATACTTCTTTAGTCCAAGAACCACTCCACTGGAAGTTTTCACTCTTCTTTATAGAACAGAATACATGATGATCTGATTCTACTACTTTGCATACCTAAGATTTCGTATAGTCAAACTATTCATCATATTAATTTCTCCGTTATAGTTTCAAATAATCCTTTACTTCTAAACATTTCAAAGTATTGAGTTAAAAGATTTTTTCTTTTTTCATCATCTTTTATATTAAGTAAAGGTATACAAAAACGCTTAAAATGTTCAGCATACCAATCTGGTTGATCCTCAAATTTATTTGGATCAAAATTTTCTAATAGTTCATAACCTCGTTTACTTGCATCTCCATCACCTATCATATCTTTAAGTTTTTCAATATGATCTAGGTCTTTTACATACACATCCCATTCCGCTAGGAAATATGGAAATGCAAAATTATTGCATTCTGGATTATTAATTAATTCATCCATATGATTAGAGATGCAGTTTGCAAAATCATCATCATTAAAATCTTCATCATCAAAGATTTTATAATATTCATCCGTTAATCTTTTATCATCTGGTTTATATACAGATAATGCCGCTATTTTAATTTTAGCAGAATAATCCATAGGTGTATCTCCACCCATAAAATGACCGCTCCAGTATCCCATAATAAAAGTCCTCCTTTAATATAATTATTTTCTTGGGATCATAGAAATAATATTTCTACATGTATATAATATATATGTGAAAACCGTATCAAATGTAGATATTGAATATATATTATAATTGTGTAAAATAGAAACATTAAGTGACATGGACAGGTCACTATAATAAAAGGTCCATCCATAAGGAGGTTATATTATGGATATGACAATTACAATAACTACAAAATGCGATGAAAGAGAAGCGAGATACCTCTCAAAAGCGGCAGCTCGCGAGAAGGCACTTGAAGCTCTTAGACTTCTTAACATGATCGATAACAGAATGGATAAATTTAATAATGATTGGTCTGATATTGAGCAGGCTAAGACTTGTATCCGTTATGCTCTTGATCATTTGGATTCAGCTTTAGGAGAATAATCCTAAAGCTGAATTAGAAAAGTTAACCCAATCCGGATATGGTGAGGGTTAACTTTTTTAGTAATTTTTTTTAATTATATATTATATATGTGTCGATAAAAAGACGTTATTATTTCAAGGGGAGGAATAGCAATGTATAATTATTACTACTTATTTAAAGATGGTTAATAAAATTTATTTTTAAAAAACATTATCAACATAAAAATATTATAAGGAGTAAAAAACAATGACAATTAAGGAAATAAAAAATACAAATAAGGTAATATTAGAAATAAAAGATAAAGCAATAATGTTACCAAAAGAATTAGGTGAATACTTAATAAAAACTAATGGATTAAATGATTCCAATATAGTAATCACCGAATCTACAACTGGCGTTAAAACTCTTAAAATTAAGAGTTTAACATACACTATCTTAGATGATGGTGAAAAAGAAAAGGTGTTAAATCTTTACAAAGAAAAGTTTAACATCAAAAATATAATAGAAAATAAAGAAAAGAAGGAAGAAAATAATATGAAAGTAAATATTCGATTTATGAATCCTAAGAAGGATTCAGAAAAGACAAATCCGTTTAAGAAATTTATACTATCAATCATTAAACCAAAAATCGTTGATAGAGAATTTAAAGATTTCACAGAAGTAAGTTCCGTAGTCTATGATGCTCTCAAACCGTTTATGACGGACAACTCTAAATGGACTATTGAGGATAACACTAAGGCTGAAGGTCTTGTTATTAAAAATGAATATAAGAAGGAAGGCAGAGAATTTCCTTCTCATAATATCTTCTTTATCAATAAAGTTGAAGAAGATAAGACTGCTGAAACTAAGTAAAAACAATTAAGTTTTTATATGATCCCATAAGACAATATGTCTTATGGGATTATTTTTTTTTTTAACTGTAATAAAATATTTACTTGAATATATATTATAATTATGAATATTCAACATAATAAATCATGAAAGGAGGTGATATCATGTTTGGATTCGGTAGTACATCTACCAAGACATCTTCCAAGAAGAAGTCCGGAAGAATCTTTGGAGGTAGCTATAGCTATAGCTCTTCATCTTCAAAGAGTTCAAGTGGTTCTTCTTCAAAGAAGACTAAGATCACTTATAAAAAGAAGAAGTAAAATTCTTCAAATGAGATGATCTACTCTGAATAAGATTCCGAGTTGGTTAGCTTGGGAACAGAATTAACTAAAAAAATAATTCCTTATATGAGGAGTTATTTTTTTTATTTTTTATAACTAAATATATATTATAATTATACTAAGGAGGAATTATTATGAAAAAGAAAACTTTAAAAGAATTTGAAAATCAATTAATATCTATAGATCCTGAATATTCATTAACTGAAAATAGTGTATATATAAATGATTCAACGCCTATTGAAATTAAACATAATAAATGTAATAATATTTTTATGATGAGACCGGGTAAATTTATAGGAACTAAAAACACTAAAGGTAATAGATGTCCATATTGTTTTGGAACTCCTAAGAAAACATTAGAAGATATTAAAAATGAAGCATTAAATTATAATTGTGAAGTATTAAGTAAAGAATATATAAATAATAAAGAAAATTTAACATTTAAATGCTTAGAATGTAATAATATATTTGAAATGCCTTATAATAGATTTTCTAAAAAGGATATTGATATTAAATGTCCTGAATGTCGTAAGAAGAATAGAAAGAGTAATAAGACTGCTAATAATAAACTTATTATAAAGAATACTGATTCTATTAATAATAAAAAAGAAGAAATTTTAAATTTTATAAAATCAATATATAATGGAAATATTAAAATCGATTTTAAAATTAAAGAGTTTAAAATTGATTTTTATATCCCTGAATATAAAATAGCATTTGATTTTGATAATTTATATTATCATTCAGAAAAATTTATATCTTCTAAAACATATCATCTAGATAAAACTATATTTTGCAAAAATAATGATATAAGGCTTATTCATATTTTTGAAGATGAATGGGATAATAAACAAGAAATAGTTAAAGATAAAATAACTTATTTATTAAAAAGATGTAATAATAAAATATATGCTAGAAAATGTGAAATTGTTTTATTAGATAAAAAAGATAAAGGAAAATTTTTAAATGAAAATCATATTCAAGGAAATGATTCAGCTCAAATAAGTTTAGGATTAAAATATAATGATAAAATTGTAGCATGTATGACATTTTGCAAACAAAGAATCTGTATGTATAAGAAAACTAATAATACAGATAAAAGTAATAAGTATGAATTGTCTAGATATACTACTTTAAAGAATCATTCAGTTATAGGTGGTTTTAGTAAATTATTTAAATATTTTATAAATAATTATAAATGTGATTATATTATAACTTATGCTGATATGAGATGGTCATTAGGAGATGTATATGAAGGATTGTTAACATATTCTCATACTGCAAGGCCCGATTACTTTTATTTAGCTCCAGAAGATCGAACTAAAAGATTACATAGATATCAATTTAGAAAAACATCTATTAAAGAAAAATTTCCAAAAATATATTCAGATGAAAAAACTGAACGTGAAATGATGTTAGAAGCTGGTTATTTAAGAGTATATGGTTGTGGTAATTTAGTTTATACATGGGAGAGATCTCATAAAAATTCAAAATATACTATTAATGAGGTAAGAAAATATATCAATTCAAATAAAGATTATGAATTGATATCTACTGAATATATTAATTATAAAGAGAAATTAAAAATTAGACATTTAGATCATGAATTTGAAATGTGTTTTGATTGTTTTAAAAATCAAAATCAAAGATGTCCAATTTGTAATGGTACTAAAAAATATACTATTGAAGAAGTTAAAGAACTTATACATAAAACAGATAATGAATATATTTGTATATCGGATTCATATATTAATAATAAATCTAATATAAAAATTAAACATTTAACTTGTGGATATATTTATGAAGCTAATTTAAATAATTTCTTAAATAAAGAAAATAGATGTCCAAAATGTAAAAATATTTCTAAAGGTGAAAGAGATATTATGAAATTTTTGGATAAATATAATATACCTTATGAATATCGTTATAAAGGATTTAAAGATTGTAGAGATAAACGTACCTTAGAATTTGATTTTTATCTAAAACAATATAATCTTTGTATTGAATTTGATGGAGATTTTCATAGAGTAGAAGGCCGTTTTAAATCCATAGATACTTTAGAAAAATTAAAATTGCAACAAAAGCATGATAAAATAAAAGATGATTATTGTGAAAACAAAGGAATAAAATTAATAAGAATTCTTTATAGAAAAGATATTAAACCAACTCTTATTAAAGAATTAAATTTATAAAAAAAAATCCCCTAAAGACTGAAGTCTTTAGGGGAATATTTATTTCACACGGAGATTTTTTTTACATTTCACACGGTGATTTTATTATACTCTGTCGTAAACAGAACCATCGTTGTTCTTGATAATTACCTTTGCAATGATCGGAACGAATTCTTCAATCGTGTCACGCTTTGTGAGCATGATTGAAGGAACATTCTGGTTAACAGTGTTAAGGTAGTTCTTAACAACGTTGAATGTATATGGATAGTATTCAAATGTCTTGAACTTATCTGTAGTTGGAACGAAGAACATTGTGAGTTCGCCCTGCGGAATAAGATCTGAAGATATGATTGTGTACTTATTTGCTCCAGAAATAGCACCGATAGAATACTGTACTTCTACACCATTTTGCTGATCGTTAACAGAATTGAATGACCATGAAACATTAGGGAGAATATTTGTATCAATCGGATTACCAACGATTACAAAGTAACCATTATAGCACTTATAATCGCCACGCATCTTAGTAGCAAGGAGATCGAAGAGCTTCTTAAGTTCATTGAGCCATTCAGATGGATTCATAGCGAAGTGACCTGATGGATAAACGTTAAAGCTCTTTCTATACTGAGCCTGAGTACCAGCATAAGCTCTTTCAAGGAACTGATAAATTCTCTGGTCAACCTTTTGAGCACATACGTTTGACATAATGTCAATGAGTTCTGCTGCACCATCAACCTGATACATAGCCTTAACATCCTGAAGGAATTCAAGAGGTAAGCTTGACTCGATGTGTTCGCCAACGCCGATTTCGATATCTCTCTTGTCGATTTCGAAGTCAACATTAGTAGCCTTCTGATGTGTTTCAGATGAAAGGAATGCCATTACACGAATCTTAACAGCACGACCAGACATTGATACGAATTCAAGGAAACCATTTTCAAGATCTACTGAACCGAAGATAGTATCCTTTGTAGAAATCATAGCACCCGTAGCATCATATTCTGTGAAGAATACATCAGCATAAAGTCTTCTATAGAGGTCAACCTTTGCATTAACCTTAATAGGTGTAACAACAACTGTTGTACCGTCAGCCTGTACTACTGGATAGTAAACATCAGTAACTACAAACTTTCTATCAACAGCATATCTAGCATCATTTGTTGGATGCTTATGATCAAAGATCATTGAAGCTGTGAAGAGATTGAACTTTTCAATCTTACCACCAACACCAAGCTGGATTTCACCCGGAATTGCAGCATCAGCAGCAGTTGGGTCAGCTTCTACAGCAGTTCTTGTAACTGGAGTAATAGCTGTAATACCATCCTTAGTGATTGTAGCCTTTGCAAAGAATTCACCAGCTGGATCTGTAGGATCTGTAGCAGGATCGAAGTCAGGGTTCTGAGCGAAACCTTCATTCATTGGAAGCTGATAAAGTTCAGCAAGTTCATTATCATACATGTTAAGGCATTCTGGGAGATAGTGCTTTGTCTTACCATCTGCACCAAGAATATATGGCTTCATGAATGCAACTGAGAAAGCTGGAACTGTAACAGGTTCTGTAGGGATAGCATACTTAAGTGAAAGTCTAGCCCAAAGCTTTACAAGAATAGGCATTGTAAGTGAAGCGTAAGGCTGTACACCTTCAAGAGATTCTGTAAGAATATTTTCTCTTGTAGAATCTGCCATTTCCTTAAGCTGAGCCATTTCTGTAGCTTCGAAACCTTCACAAAGATGATTCATGTAATCCTCGTAAAGTACGTTATCTGTAAGAATATCTTCAAAGTTCTTACCAATAATATTGGTCTGATGTCTCTGAGCGAAGTAATCTTGAGTTTCATTAAGACGTCTTGAGAAAGCGTCTGTTGGTGAAGATGTAGTCATCTTCTTCTGATAAATAACACTCATAGTAATTCACCATAAGATGTAAAAGTTACATCTTACTTTTCCTTTCTTTAAATTTAAGTAATAAAAATCAACTAAACAAATTATAAATTATATAAATAAATTTAATAATAAAATTATGTTAGCAATATTAGTTAAAAGGTTTAGTAACTATCTTAGCAGCAGTCTTACCAAAATGTTCACCAGCACCTCTTAATAAAGAAGTTCTAAAAGCTTGCTTCATATCATGAGCATCTTGTTCTTTTTCTTCTTGTTCTCTTTCTTTTTTCTTAAGATATTTAATTTTCTCTTCTTTAGTCATTTTATCTAACTTTTCTGCTTCTTCTTTAGCTTTCGCTTCAGCTTTTTCTTTCTTAGTCTTTTCTCTCTTTTCGTGTTCATTTTTAACACCATTAACTGCAGACTGAGCGTATCCAGAAATAGACTTCTTAATACCTTCAAAATCAATTTCATTTAAAGGTGTTAATCCTTTAGATTCCATCATAACACAATATCTGCGATATGATTCTCTCATAAAGTCTTCATTATCTAAAGATTCTAAATAATTAAATACATCTTGTTTTGAAATATTAACAAGTTCCTCACAGAAAAGATATTTGTTATTCTTAGCTGCATCTAATTTATTTTTAGTATATTTACTATTAATAGAAGCATCATTACTAGATTGTCTCATTTGTTTCTTAGCTACTTCATTTTGTTTATAATGCTTAAATCTTTCTGCTAAACCTGCACCATCATGAGTTTTTCTACTATGAATATCGGCTGCAACTGCACCAACTGCAGCAAGTTTAATTAAACCTTTTTTTAAAGAATGCTTACCAGCTTTCCATTCTTTATATTTTTTAGGTTCTGTATGAGCAGCTTTACACTGTTCTACGTATTGCTTATAAGCTTCTCTGTCAGCTGATTCATTAGTATAGAATGTATAATTTTGTAATTCTTCCAAGGTAAAATTATTAAAAAGTTCTTCTTCAAAGTGTCTTCTAAAGAAACCTGTAACACCACCTGTATTTGTAGCTATACGTCTTTTTTTAGCTTCTCTTTGTGCATCAGCTTTAACTTCATTATAATTTTGATCTCTTGTAATATCATCTATACGTTTATTACGTTTATATTGTTTAACTGCTTGTTTTTTTGCATCTCTCTTAGCTAATTGAACGTTTTTCTTAAAAGCAGATTTATTTGCTTCTTGTTGTATATATTTTTGACTACTATTTGGATCAGTCTTAATCTTATGGTTTTTATACATATGTCCAGCTAAAGCACCTGTTGCTAATACACCAACTGCACCTTTTATAAACTTTTTACGTTTTTCTTCCTTTTTCCAACCTTTTTCAGATTTGACAGCTTTACCTTTCATAATCTGTTCGTTTTTATAATCAGTGTATAAAGGATTTTCTTTCTTTTTATGTATACCATGTTTTAAAAGACCATCATCATCGTCATCATTCTTAGAACCTTCAAGAAGATAGTCTTCATTATAAAAATCATACATGTATTATCACTTCCTTTTTACTATATGTTTAATAATATATAGTTTTTAGTTATTAAAAGTACCATCAGTTTTAGCTAATGTATTATCAATCTTTTCACGCACTCTACTATAAGGTTCATCTAATTTAAGTTCTATATTTTTAATAAGACTTTTATCAGATGACATCGTCATTAACTTTTCCATTTCATCAATTTGATGTTTAATTTCTGCTTTTTGTTTACTTGTTAAATTACGTTCATTTTCAGCTAATTCTTTTTTATACAAAGCTAGTATTTTTCTACATCTTGTGATATGTGTTGGATGCTCATCTACGAAATATTCACCCATATATAATAAAAATAATGAACGTATTTTTGATAATACAGCAACAACATCAAAACTACTAATTTTTCTCATATTTTCTAATGAAGTATATAATTCTTTACCATAACCATGTTTAGCTGCAAAAGCATCTGCATATTTTTCAGCTTGATAGCTCATAGAATGTAAACCTAAAGATGCAGCATCTTTAAATAAAACTCTTATTAATAAAATAAATACAGTAGCAATAAGTATTCTTAAAGGTGAAATTATCATATTTATAAGAGATGCTGTATTACTAATAACTTCTCTTAAAGAACCAATAACTTTGTTAAATGCAGTTAAATTTATATGAAGTTTATCACCAATTATATCATAACTACCAGGATTTTGTAGAAAAACTATAACCTTAAGTATTTTTTCATGATATTTAGTAGGAATTAAATCTTGCATTTTAGAAAATCCAAATTGAAGTAATAAAATTTTAATTTCTGAAATATATTCTATAATTGTTTCATTTGGATTTATTATAAACTTAAAAGTAGAGTCTAGTAAAGCATCTACAAATCTTCCAATATGAGTACTTAATAAATATTCTTTTGTTGTATAGAAATTATGACCTACTTCATGAAGAAATACAGCCATTAATTCTTCTTTTGTTAATCTACCATCTAATAATGATGGATATAAATAAACATTTATACGTTTATTTTTAGAATCTTTAAATTTAATCCCTTCATTAGTTTCTACTACATCATAATTATCTTTAATTGCTAAGTTAGACATATTCTGCCAACCTATTGTAAAAGCTTGTGAATATCCATAATTACTACCAATATAAATTTTTATACTTTCAAAATTAAATAACTTACAAAGCTCTTTTTCAGCGTTATGTATATTTTCTTTATATTTATAAGGATTTTCACCATTAGAAACAGCTTGTATCAATGTTCCCCATAAATCATCTTCTAATTTTCTAAGTATTTCATTTTTGCCATAAAAAGCTTCATCTAAAATTTCAATTGATTCATTAGATGCTCTTAAATTGCCTATTGCAGACAGTGTTGCTATACCACTAACACCTGCAGATGCTATACCAGAAGCAATATAACCTTTAACAGCTTTATTTAATTCTTTAATTCTATTATCTTTCCAAGTATTAAAAGGTTCTTTACTTCCAGAAAGTTTATATAATTTTTTAGCATCACTTAAATTATGTAACTGTTTTAATTCTTTTTTATATTCTACTATTTTCTTAAAAGAATATACACTACCAGCAGCACTCATACCGGCCATTGCTCCCAATCCAGCTACATTTCCATATTTACTTTTAGTAAAATTTGCATCTGGTCCTAAAGCTGTAATAGCTCTTAATGGTTTATCAGAATCAGAAAATATATTAGCAGCTCCTAATCCCATACCACCAGCAACACCGGCATTACTATATCTTATAGTCTTTAACTGTGCGTTAAGATACATTTTACGATCATTAAGCCATGTATTATATGGTTTTCTACTACCAGAATCTCTATATAATATTCTAGCTTCTTTAGGATTTGATAATGTTTTTAATTCTTTCTTGATATCAGACATTTCTTTAATGTTTCTAACACCTAATGAAGCGGCTGTACCAGTCATTATCATCCCATATGTTTTCTTATCCATAAGAACAATGCTCCTTTCTCATTAAAATATAATAATAAGTTGAAAGCATTTTCTATTATTATATGAAAGAAGATAATAAAAAGAAGGTAATCCAATTACGGATTACCTTCTTTTTTAGTAAATTATTTAATATTTTATATGTACCGAATTATTTTTTATTCTTCAGCATATTCGACTTCTTCACCATCAGATGTGTAATAATTACCATCTGAACCAAGCCATACATCATTTTCTTCATCGATACATTCTACAAGGTTAATTCCTTCTTCCTCTTCAACTTCCTCTACAATAGAAGCATTAGTAACATCACTACCAAGATCCTTATCAAGATAGTTTTCTGAATTAGGAATAAACTTTACATAGTTTTCTTTAACAAGTCTTGCAACTTCCTTCTGAAGATTCTTATTCTCAAGGAACTTCTCTTTAAAAGTCTTTAGTGTGAATTTAACATCAGGACAACCTTCGAGATAATAAGCTCTTGGAGATCCCTTAAGAAGTCCTAATTCCTTAAAGTTAGCAAGGTTAGATAAAATATTATCAAAACCATTTGCCTGTGAGAATATCATTTCAAATGATCTACCAGCTTCATTAGATCTAGATTTAACAAATTCACCCTTAACAACAAAGCCTTTAATTCCATATGTATCCTTTTCTTCAAGCTTTGTTGATGTTGTGCATCTAATGATATTATTTGCTAAGTACAATATCGAACTGCCTCCAGGAATACTTTCCATATAAGTCATATGAAATCGCTACTTTCATACCGTTCTCTTATGAACTGCTCTAATTTTATATATAGTTAGAGATAAGACTATATCTTCAGACGTATATGGCTAATACGTACTGCTCCCCATTTCGATTTAATCAGGAATTACTAGATTATTACTCTATACCTGAACCACTTGGCTCTACTCTACTCCCTTCTTCAATCCTTCTTAGGATTTATGGTTTCGATAGTCGTTGAACTTTATTATTTCTTCACTTAATTCTTGTTCTATTGTTCTAAGATTATCTAATATAATTAAATTATAACCAAGTTTTTTTGCTAATAATTTCTTATTATTATCAATTTTTATTCGTTGTTCTAAATCTTTATCTGTCATACACCATTTTTTCTTTCTATGTTGCTCTCCTTGAAATTCAATTAATAGATTAAAATCTTCAATATAAAAATCATATGGTTTATTAGATAGATATTTATTAGATTTAATTGAATAATTATAAATATAAGAATAATTATTTTTTATTAAAAATTTTTCAATTATAGTTTCACCTATTGATTTATTAGAACAATATTTACATTTTACATGCCTATTAATAAATGAATCATATGATAATTCTAAAATATGATTACATGGTAAGTGTTTTATTTGTAATAGTTGTTTACAATTATCATAATCTTGTTTATTAGAAGTTAAAATATATTCATTATCAAATTCATTTATAATTGTATCTAAATTTTCTTTAATATATTCTTTTTTGCCATTTGTAGTATTACAGCTACATTTAGGACAAGAAATGTTACTTTTATTAGATAAAATATGTTGAAATTCTCTATTAAAGATAAAATTACATTTTCTACATTGTAAAGAAACTTTATCTTTATTTGAATTTGGTATTTTAATTATAACAAAATCATCATTTAACATTTTAGTTAATTTATCTATAGCTTTGTCTTTTTTACTTTTAACGTGATTACATATAGGACATCTATTTCCATTTGAAATAAAATTATTAGGCTTAATTTTCCAAATATAACCACATTTATTATGTTTACATGATATTTCTGTTGAATTATTAACATAATTTTCTAAAAATGTATAATCATTTCCAACTAAATTATAAATTTCATTAATAAATTCTTCATTTGTTTTCTTTTTAGGCATTTAATCACTTCCTTTCTAGAGAAGTGAAGAAATAATCTTAGCTGCTGATTGTCTTTAAATAAAGAGTTCCCAGCAATTAAAGGAGTTTATACAGGACTCAAAATTCCGTTAATCCTGTTTAAGATAGTTAATGGCTGCCTGTGTCTTAGCAAAAGCATTAATTTCAATCTTCTGTGTGATATGGTTAATAGCTATTAAAGTAATATTACCTCTTTCAAGAGAACCAGCAATTCTTTTAATAACAGCGTTATTAACCTTTGCGATAGAAGTTGCTGACATTGAACCACTAAGCTTTTCTTCTTCAGAGATATCTTCAGGCATCATCAATGCCCAGCTATCTAATAGAATAACTGTTGGTGGAAGCATATAAATTGGATTACCCTTACTATCTTTTTTACCAGTATCTATTTTAAATTCATCATAATTTTCAGGTGTATTCTTAAGTTTATCAATAGCCTTTACAATCTTGTAAATAGATTCTGAATAGATATTTCTCTGAAGTATCTTATACTTTTTTTCTATAACTTCATCTGACCATCCTGAGAGAGTCTTAATTCTAGCATAGTTAGTTGCTCTTTCAAAGTCATAATGGAATACAGAACCGTTTTCATAAGGAGCTACCATAGCACAAGCCATCTGAATAGCCATTGTAGATTTACCTGAACCTGACTTACCGATAACAGTGATAATTTTACCACCATCAAATCCAGTAGTTACTTCTCCTTTTTCAATTCTACCATTACGATAATCCATAACATCAATACCGCTTGAGAATGTAGGTGTATATTCTACTGACTCACCAAGGTTTTCTTTTTCAATTGTATTGTTGATTAAATCAAATAACATAATAGTACCTCCGTAAAATTGTCTTAAATTTTTTTAAATTATGAAAAATCAATTTTCATATTTCTATGTTGAACCTAGAATTTTTCTTTTAATTTGAAAATCGTATTAAATTGAGTTTCTGAATATATATTATAATTGTGAAGAAGAAACATAAGTGACATAGACAGGTCACTATAATAAAAGGTCTCATAATAATGGAGGTATTTATTATGATGTTAGCTAGCAAATATTCAAGACTGTTTAAACAGGGTACAGTAGTTTCCCCTAACGAGGAAAACTACACTCTTAACAAAATGTTCCATCCTGAGCTTAAATTTATAAAGTTCAAGGATGGTTCATATCTTGGAACAAACAGTTCAGACTTTGAGTTATTAAAGAAAACTGTTTCTGCTGAAATTGCTCGTGAAAAAGCTTTCGAAAAAGCAAAAGAAGCCGCTGCAAAAGATTCGAAGGAATCGAGATATGAATATATCTCATTGGTTCTAAGTAAGTATTCGTCTGAAATTAATTTTGGAAAAATGAATACTCATGAAGTTGAAGTACTTGTGTACTCAATTTCAAATAGGGAAGACTTTGAAGTAGCCGTTTTGAATGCATTTGGACTGATCTAAAAAAAAATCAGGTAATTCACATTAGTGGGTTGCCTGATTTTTTTCGTAATTTTTTTTTATTTATATATTATATATTTGGTTATAAACCAAATTATATTTTAAAGGAGGAAAATAAATGACTAATTATAACCATATTATTAAAATATTAAACGAAGTGTTTGAAAAACAACTACGAGATATATTATATCATAATGTAGGCACTTATCGAAATGAAAAAGATTCTAAAGAATTCTTTGGAATTGATAAACCAACGTTTTCGTCTAAATGGGGTTTCCCAAGTAATTATATTGCAAATAAATACAAGACTTCTTTCTGTAAAGAAGCTAGTATGTTAGAAATGCAAATAATTGTTAAAGGAGAATGTGCTTTCTTGGTGGTGGAAAAATGAGAATTGTAGGTTTAATAATTCTTGTTATAATATTATTTACACTTATAGGTTTATTAGTTTATAGTGTAATAAATGATATTAAACAGGAAAATGAATTAATAAAATTCTATAAAGAATAAATAAGGAGAATAGATAATGAAGAATAAAAAGTTAAAAGAATTATCTACTATATTACTTAAAGAGAAAAATTCACAGATATCTTACTTACGATTTAATTTAATATTAAATCAGATAAAAATAAAAGCTTCGATAAAATGGAAAAATAAATATATGAGTGAGTTAAATGATATACGAGAATGTATAGAGAGCTCGTCATTATATAGATTAATTATAAATTCTGCATATGGAATTTTATGTAATGAGAAAAAACAATCTAATACAAATTATTATAGATTTAATGAAACTATCGTAATTGATTCATCAGTATTCGAAGGTACAAATATATATTTGGTACATGATGATAAAATCTTTGCTCAGTTATCTTCCTCACTTACTGGAGTATTTAATGTTGAAGAACATTCTTTAGAATCAGAATATCCAGATTTAAGGTTCAAACCAACCATATATCTCATAGATATCAAAGATTTTAGAAATTTAATAACTGAAGAAAATTATGATGATTATATCACTGATATAAGAATCTTCAGTGAAGAAAAAGAATTGGAAATTGTAAAAGTTAAAAAATATGTTAATAATCATGATATAACTTTAAGAATAGATGTATCTGATTATATTAAAGCATATTTTGATACATTAATGACGTTAGGAGGTGAATAATAATGGTTGACCCAAGAGGATTTAATGAAGTCGAATATTTAATATATTCATGTAATGATCACAAAGATATATGTGAAATAATTAGAAAAATTAATGAATTAAGAAATAAAGCATATATCAAAGAAACTGAAATACATAAAAATAAAGAAAAAGAGGTTATTGAATGAAAATAACGATAACTTTAAGAATTGATACTAATATAAATAAATTAAAAAATATAATTAGTTCTATAGAAGAAAATAACCCAGTAGGTATAACTAAATTAAATATAATAGTAGAAAATGTTACACTTACTAGATTATATAGAAATATGCGTGATCTGGAAAATTTATTTTCGGCAATATTTAATAATAAAATTCATCATATTAAATTTACTATAGTAAATAAATATAATAAAAATGAAAAATATACAGAAATTATTAAACATGTAATGTTTGTAGCTGATTCTATTCAAGATAAATTATATCTTGATGGATTAAGAATAATTAATCCAGTAGCATTTTATAAATTATATATAAACGATACATTAGTTATTACTGCTAATGAAAATACTCCAATGAGTAACAGTGTATATTATCAGTTTTTCTATAGTGATATTCCATTATTTAATATGGAGAATGCTTCAATAATATTTGATAAATCTAAGAAATCAATATATTTTAATAATGTCAATAATACAGAAGCTGCAAATTTTATATTAAGTCATACGTTAAAATAATTAAAAGCCTCTAAGAACTATATCTTAGAGGCTTTATTTTTTAATTAGTTAATTAGGAGGAATAAACATGGATTACCAGAAAGCCAAGGAATATTTACTTAAAAAGAAAAATATACAAGAAGTTAAAGACTTCTTAACAAAAGCATCTGAAGCTTATTATAATACAGACTCATTAATACTCTCTGACACTGAGTATGATGAATTATATAAAGCTTATGTAAATTTAACAGGTGATAAATTTATAGGTGCTAAACCATTAGAAGGTTCTAAAACTGTATCTGTAGAGCATGATTATGATAATCTTGTAGGTACTCTTGATAAAGCTAAGAACCTAGAAGAAGTAAAACCTTTCTTAGACAGATATAGAAAGATAAAACTCGAAGACGACTTATTTATGCAGCTCTCTTTAAAGTTTGATGGAAACTCTGTTACAATAGAGTATGATAAGGACGGAAACCCTAAGAAAGCTTTAACGAGAGGACAAGATGGTAAAGGAAAAGACATCATTAATGTCTTTAAAGATGACAGCATAAACATGAATGGATTTAATCTCTCTATGCTAGATTCTGAATTTGCTATTAAATATGAGATGATTACTACATATAGCGATTTTGATAAACTATGTGAAGAAAATGATATCTCGCTAGCTAATCCAAGATCAGCTGTATCGGGATTATTAAATAAGAATGATGGTTATAAATTTAGAAAATATATAACTATGATTCCTCTTGAAATGAGAGTTAAAGAAGAAGGCTTTGCTTTCGATGACAGTGGGTATAAAAAACTATATTTTGATGAAATAGAGGAAGCTTTCCCAGAGAATTATTTTAATAAATATACAGAATTAACATGTCCTAAAGATCTCGATAAAGCCATGAAGAAAATTGAGGAGTACTATAATCATGTAAATGAGATAAGAAGTTCTCTCCCATTTATGATAGACGGTATAGTAGTTCAGTTCTTAAATAAGGAGATTATTGATGAATATTTCTATGATCCGAGAGGATTTGTTCCTCAATACTCCTTTGCAGTTAAACTTCCTTATCTGGAACATGTAACAACTGTTACAGATATAGACTATTGCTGTGGAAATACAGGACGTATTACACCTAGAATATGGTTTGACCCTGTAAAGTTTAATGGTACTACACATACTAAACAACAGATCTCTAACTATAAGAGATTTAAGGAGTTAAATCTTGGTGTAGGTAGTAAGATAATGGTGTCTTATCATAACGACTGTTTATCGTATATCACCAAGGTAGATAATCAGCCTAAAGGTATTAAACCTTTTGAGTTTATCAAGACTTGTCCTTTATGTGGAGAACCTATTGAAATAACTGTTAATGATAAAGGTGAAACCACATTAGCACAGTGTGTTAACGATAATTGTATAGGACGTCTTAAAGGAAAAATAGAAAACTATTTTAAGGCAATGTCTATTAAGGGTATTAAGATGAATACTATAGATGAGCTTTATGATAATAAGATAATAACTGATATAACTAGTCTATATAGTATTGATTATAAAAAGGTAGCAAAGTTATTAGGCCCTAAGATAGCTCAGAATATTCAAAAGGCTATTGAAGAAAAAGAATACTATGACTATGAGATCTTAGGTTCTTTATCTATTAACGGATTTAATCTAGAAAGTGCAAAGCTTCTTTGTAAAAAATACTCACTAGATGAAATCATAGACTTCTATAATGAAAACAAGCTTAAGACAAAAATGCTTGAAATTGAAGGCTTTGCAGAGATTTCTACAAATTACTTCATAGAAGGTTTAAAGAATAATGAAAGTACTGTAGAGTTCTTATATTCTAGGGGCTTTAAGGTATACAAGGATAACTTTAAAGATGTTAATAACGAAATTAATATTTGTGTTACTGGATGGAGACCTGATCCAATGCTGGATATTAAGTTAACAGCTAATGGATTTAAGGTTAAATCTTCAGTATCTAAAAAAGTTAATATACTTGTTTATTCAGGAGAGCCTGGAGCTACGAAGACAAACAAGGCTAAGGAATTAGGTATAGAGATGATGTCTAAAGAAGAATTTCTTAAAAAATATAATTTAAATTAAATATATATTATTTATATGTCTAAAGAGTAATTACTCTTTAGACATATTTTAAATACTTAGGAGGTAAAAACAATGGAAGAAATTTATGAAACCGACGAGATGACAGAAGAGGAAATGGATGAATTTCTAGATTATCTAGAAGATCTAGAAGATGATTTTGATATCGATGAAAAATATCATCCAAGAGAAGACGATGATGAATCTGAGGAAGATTCAGATGAAGATGAAACACTAAATAATAAGAATAATAAGAAATATGAAATAATTGAAAAAGCGAAAAAGAGTGGTTTATCAGTATTGAAATCAAACAAAAACAATGATATGCCATTAGCACCATCAAGTAATGGTTCATCGATTAAAATAAATAATAAAGATGGTGGATCAGTAGAAATTCCAAAAGATGTTATATTTGATGGGTTCAGTACATTAATGAACCTTGGTAAAGAAATAGGTTATGAATTTTATAAAAGACAATATTATAAAAATAAATATAAGAAACACTAATTAAAGACAATATCATTAAAAAAGAAAATAATGAGAGTAAGGTATAATATTATACCTTACTCTCTTAATATATTTTTTTTTTAATTATTCTTTAATGAATAAATAGTAGACTCAATTAATGTAATAATTTCATCACGTTCTATAGTAATATCAAGCCCTAAACCATTACAAAAATCAGTTAAATAAATGATTACATTCTCAACAGTTCTTTCTAAAGCTTCAGTTTGCTTTTCCTTATCAAAAATACCCTTCTTCTTTAATTCGTTAACAAATGTCTGATTTGTTTCATTAACACAATGAAGTACTGTTTCATATAAGAAATCTCTTATTTTAGCACTATCATTAAGTTCAATATTATCATTAATCTTTTCTGTGACCTTATCAATCAGTCTAGTTGTTGCAAAACCAATAATTGCAATAATAATAACTGATACAAGTCTAATAATTGAAGTCATTACTTCTTCATTAAATAAATCTTTAACAGTATCCATAGTTAAATCTCCTTATTCTTGAATTAATAATTCGTTTGATGATATAATATTATAGAACTCTGGATAAGAAATATTTATAATTCTTTCAATAAATGTTTCTGGTGAACTACCAACCATTAATTTCCAGCAATCCATAAAGAAGTCTGGACTTATGAGATGTTCAATGTGTTTATAAACAGAGTTATAATAATTTATAGCCCATTTGCTTAACTTATTAACGTCTTCAGCTTCTCGGTCATATAAGACTTCTATGCAATAAAAATATAATCTAATCCATACATTGGTAAAATGTGCAAGCTGTCTTTGACCTTTTTCTACACCTCTGTTTTTACATTCATCATATACCCATATCATATTCTTTACATAATATTCTATGCTCCAGAAATAATATTCATGACCATTTTTTCTAGTTATAGAAGTTTCATTATAATGCCATATATATACTACTTTATCGAGGAATTTGTATTTATCCGTTAACATCCTAAACAAAGTAGTGAAAGCATTATCTTCGTTAGCTCTTGTTGAATTAAAAGTAATATTGTTACTAATTAAGAAGCTTCTTTTAAATAATTTACCAAATACCCAAATAAAGTTCTTTTCTCTTTTAATTGTAGAACCATCTTTTAATTCTTCAAAGGCTAATCCAGAAACCATATTAAGAGTATTATCTGCTTTAATTTCTTTATATAAAACTTTAATTGATGTATTATCATATAATTCATCATCAGAATCTATAAAAGTTATATATTCACCTTCAGCTAATTCTAATCCTTTTTTTCTAGCTAATCCGGGACCAAAATTAAAATCAAATCTAAAATATTTAATATTAAGACTCTGAGAATAAAATCTAATAGTATTATTATAATTAATATCTGAATGATCATCTATTACTATAACTTCTATATTCTTGTAATCTTGCTTACATATACTGTTTAAACATCTTTTAAATGTTTCTATCTCAGTATTCCATAAAGGGATTATAATAGAAACTAATTTATTTTCTTCATTATTCTTTTCTTGTTTCATATTTATTATATCCTTTCATTTATTTATTTTATATAATATATTTTTTATTTATATATTATTAATGTGTATAATATCAAAGATATTATATAAAATAAATACACAAAGGGGATGTTAAATTTGGTAGGATGTTTATATTTTTATGATAATAAATATTATATACCAAAATCTGGAGAATATTTACTCGAAGAAAAAGAATTAGATAAGGAATTATTATATAATTATCTATTCAGACAAAATAGTAAAACCTTTACTGAAGAAGAAAGAAAACTAATTGAAGACATTGTATGGGTAAATACACAAGAAGCAGAAAACTGTACAATGAATAATAAAAGAATAATAGAAATTTTAAAAGAATATGATGAAGAATTAGAGATAACAGATAGAGAAAAATTCTTCAAAGAAAAAATTGAAATTATTAACGTTAGACTTACTGTAGATTATTATGATGATAATGCATTAGTTAAAAATTCAATAGATTGTAATAAAATGATGGATATTGATTCTATGTATACTGAATATGCTGTAGTATTTGTTGATAGAAACGATAATTTTTATATAACTGATAATGATTTCAATAATATAACTAAAATTAATCGTAATACTGAAAGAATATCACAGTTAGAATATAATATTCGTATGGGTTCTATTAAAAGTCCATATATAAAACCTATATACTTTAATGAAAAATATAAAGATAATCCAACTTATCAAGATCCATATGCATATGGTAAAAGACATGAATTTGTTGTTAATAATAAAAATATATGTGATTTTGATTTTGTAAATAATTTAGATAATGATAGTAAATATGTATCATATATGCCAATTAATAATAAAATAACTATTAATGACAATATGATTGGTTATTGTGAAATTTTAAATGATATATATGAAAAAATTAATAAATCAAAAGTAACTCAAAGTATATTAGAAGATGTTGAATTTATGCTTATTATAAATAAAGTTACTATTGATTGGAATAATGATAATAAAATTTGTGATTTAAGTTTTTCATTTTTAACTTTATTAGTTAGTTATATTAGAGAAATTGAATATGTATATAACTACTTTGAAGATAGATTTGAATATAAAACTTATTATAATCCATCATTTACTAATAATGGTTTTATGTATATACCAATTAGAAGAAAATATATATTAAAACTTGAAAAAGTTTTTAAAGAAGATCTTATTCCTAACTTTAACATATACAATAAAAATATATCTAGATCTTTTAATTTTAAAGATATTAATAATTTAGGTAGTAAATATTTAGATATTTTTATTAAAAAGATAATATTATCATCATTTCC